>Ga0307929_1001057_pt1 | contig 23094 bp, 13 predicted proteins | sample AceLakmetage1330_FD_203160 | JGI IMG/M metagenome (GOLD analysis project Ga0307929, IMG submission 203160) | Saline water microbial communities from Ace Lake, Antarctica - #1330 | ecosystem: Environmental > Aquatic > Non-marine Saline and Alkaline > Saline | place: Antarctica: Ace Lake...
AAAATCGCGCTTCCGCTCGGCAGGAAAAGTAGTGGATCGAATGCAAATGAAGATTGATAAGGAAAATGTAGATGACGGTATTGGTGAAATACTGGTGAAGGGCGATAACCTGATGCTGGGTTATTACCATAACGACGAAGCCACAAGCGAGGTGTTTACCAAGGATGGCTGGCTGCGAACCGGCGACCTGGGCTACATCGACAAAAAGATGAAGGAGATGCTGAAAATCCTCAACAAAGACCTGCCGCGCTATGAGCAAATTACAGATATCGAAATTGTGGACGAAGAATTTGTGAAAACGCCCAAGAAGAATATCAAGCGGTATCTTTACACATAGAGGAATGATGGAGTGAATGAATGATAGAATGATAGAATGATTGAATGATAGAATGATAGAATGATTGAATGATTGAAACTTCTGAGTGACTGAAACTTTTGAAACTGCTGAATGACTGAAACTGCTAAAATGATATAGTGGTGGTGTTGTAACCTGGCAGGTTTGCCCCCAAATAAGAGCGCTAAGCTATTGAAAAACTGCATTCGTTTGAAAAACAGAACTTGCCAGGTTTACAAATTTGGAAGTAAGGAATTGGGGAGGGGAGAAATGAAATAGTGGAGAAATGGCAGAGACGCGCAAATTGCGCGTCTCTGCCAGCTTAGCCCCGCGATGATCAATCCCGCCTACGGCGAGGATGTCCCCGAAAAAACGGGGCAGGCTGCTTCGCTCAACAAATAACGGATAACGATTAACAAACAACGCTCAACAATTAACAGAAAACCATTGCTTGCAGCAAGACAGGATTACACACTTTTTTTTTGAACAAAGCCTATCAACAGGGGTTAAAGTCATTATACCAAATTTTTAAAGCAATAAATTTGAGAAGTGTCTATTTTTTCCTGATCTTATTTTTTAGTTTTAACGCACTCCAGCTTTTCGCAGTCAACGATTCGCTTGTGTTTAAAAATGGCAACGCCATGGTTGGCGAAATAAAGTCGATGGACAAAGGTGTTTTGCTTATCGAAACCGATTACAGCGACAGCGATTTTAAAATCGAATGGAGTGGCATCAGCGAGATTTATGCCAACAGCTTTTTTCTGATTAGTCTTACCAACGGCGCGAGATACAACGGTAGTTTCAAAACCATCGATCCACCCAATATTTTAATCGAAAGCATCGAAGGGATTGCCAAAGCCACCATGGATGAAATTGTTTACCTCAAATCCGTTGACCGCGATTTTTGGTCGCGCCTTCATGCTTCTATCGATTTTGGCCTTAGCCTGACACGGGCCAACAATCTGCAACAATTTAATACCCGCGCCAATCTTGGCTACCTTGCTGACCGATGGTCAAGCGATTTCACCTTTAGCACCCTATTCTCGAAACAGGACGAGGTAGAGGCTACCAAACGTGCGGATGCCAGTGGATCGTTTAACTGGTTTTTGCCCAAAGACTGGTTTATCCCGGCCACAATCAGCACCTTGTCCAACACCGAACAAAAGCTCGATTTACGCCTCAACGGCAAGTTGGGTATTGGCAGATACCTCATTCATACCAACCAGACCTATTGGGGCTTTTCGCTGGGAGCATCCTACAACAACGAACGCTATGCCAACGAAGCCGAAAACCGCAGCAACCTCGAAGGATTTCTGGGAACTGAGCTAAACCTCTACGATACCGGCGATCTGAGCCTACTTACACAAGTGGTTATTTATCCGGGTATCACCGATACCGAGCGTTTTCGTAGCGACATGAAACTGGATGCCAAATACGATTTGCCTATGGATTTGTACATTAAGTTTGGTATCACCGTTAACTACGACAACAAGCCAGCAGCCGGAACCAGCGAAACGGATTATATTATACAAACCGGCTTTGGCTGGGAATTGTAAGGCACTTTATCTAAAATAAGCATTTACACAAATAATGAAAAAAAAGATCGTTCTCATTACTTTAGCAATCCTGGTGTTACTCATTGCTGCTGCCCTTATTTTGGCTCCCAACATAGCGCGGAATTCCTTGGTTAAAAACAGCAAAGAATGGACAGGCCGACAGCTTGCCCTCGAAAAGCTCCATCTCAATTATTTTACCGGAACCCTCAGAGCGGTTAATTTTAAAATGTTCGAAAGTGATGATACGAGCACTTTTGTGGCCTTCGACACGCTGATTTTGAATATCGTGCCTTACAAGCTCATCAGCAACGAATTGATAATCCAACAACTCTACCTCAAGGGTTTGTATGCTGCTGTGGCGATGGAGGATTCACATTTCAACTTCGATGACCTGGTTGCCTTTTACACCGCCCTCGCTGCTGATTCGCTAGCTGCCGAAACTGTGGTGGCTGATACGATAGAAGAAGATGGAATGCGTTTTGAGATGTCGGACTTTGAGATGAAGGGCGCCCGGCTGGAATACCACGACATGGACATGAAGCAGTTGCACGCGCTCAACGATATTAGTTTCGTCATCCCATACATTAGTTGGGATGTGGGCGCAGAAAGTGAAGCCGGATTAAAGTTTAATTTCAAAAATCAGGGCTTTTTTCAGGCGGGGATAAACATCGATGCCGGCAAGGGCGATTTTGATGCAGGACTCGAGATCAGCCTTTTGCAGCTCGATAATTTTACCGATTACGCCAAGCAATACCTCGACATCGAAAGTCTGAGCGGCTTGTTTAATGCCGACATCAATTTCAAAGGCAATATCAATCAGCCCGAGAATTTGCTGGTATCCGGTTTTCTAAATATCAGCGATTTTAAATCATCCGATCTAAACAGCAAAGAGTTTTTTAGCCTTGAAAAGTTGGGTTGTTATGTAAATGAAATCGACATGCAAACGATGGCTTTTACTTTCGATTCGATCGTGATGGAACAGCCCTATTTGTATGTTGGTATGAACGAAACAGACATCAGCATCCTAAACATTATGCGCTATGATGAATATTTTGCTACTGATACCCTGGCTCCTCTCGTTGCCGACACCACCCCTACCGAAAAGGATGCAGGATATTCGTACACGGTAAAAAATATTAAAATACACAAGGGTATTGTAGATTTGGACGAAAATATGGGGGCGCAAACCATGCCCTACAAAATGAGCGAGATCGAGGCATTTATTGACGAAATTAACAGCGAGAGCCAAAGCCTGAGCGATGCCGCAAACATGACGATAAGCTTGGTGTTCAACGAGCACAGCGAAATTAACGCAGACCTGGCAGCCGAGATTAACAATGGTGATTTTGATGGAAAGTTTAGCATCGACAAAATGCAACTGCATGGTTTCACACCTTACCTTACCGATTACGCCAACATTACTTCGATTGACGGAAGCCTGGATGCCGATATCAAAATAAGTGGCAATATGTACGACCCGATGACCAGCCGTCTGTCTGGCTTTGCGCGCTTCAACGATTTTTATGCCAGCGATCAAAATATGTGGACCTTCACCAGCTTCGAGAAAGTAAATCTTTACATGAAAAACATCGACCTTGCAAAATCGGATTTTACCTTCGATTCTATTACGGTATTCAAACCCTACCTCTATTTTGAGATGTACGATTCGACGAATACGATTTTTGATGTGATGGGCTATGAAGCAAGTGAAGATGCAGACACCCTTGCTCCGTCTGCCCAAAATATTGAGCCTGATAACGAAGACAATTATGCTTATGCTATCCATCGTTTCCGCATCGACAAGGGCAGGCTCGATTTTATCGATCACACCACCAGCGAGCCTTTTGCCTATCCGCTTAGCGAAATCGAAATGACTGCCGACAGCATCACAAGCGAAGCCACCTGGGTAAACACCTGGTCGCAAATGCTGCTCAACAACCGAGGTCTGCTAAAGGCACAGTTGGGTTTCGACCCGTCCGACCCATTGGAATTTAAGCTCGAATATGTAATTACTGATTTCCTTTTAAGCGACCTGAATATTTATTCGCGGCACTACATGGGTTTCCCAATTCTGTATGGCGATATGTATTACAAATCGAAAACCAGTATTAAAAAAGGCCAGCTTAGCAGCGAAAACAAATTGATAATTCATAATGTGGAACTGGGTAGTAAAACCGGTGGACTTTATGAGCTGCCACTCAAATTTGCCCTATTCCTGCTAAAAGACAGAGATGGGGTAATTAATCTTGATTTGCCGGTGCGAGGCGACCTGAATGACCCGAGGGTGCGCGTAGGTAAAATAATATGGACCACTTTTAAAAACCTCATCATCAAAGTGGCTGCTTCGCCGGTCAACTTTTTGTCAGGATTACTCCAGGTGGATCCCAAAGATATTAAGGAAATCGAATTTGATTATCTCGATACTACCTTTACCGCTTATCGCCAAAAACAACTGGATCTGCTCTTGGAATTGGAAGATAAAAAACCAGGACTGGAAATAGAAATGGTTTATTTTAATGATATTGAAATAGAAAAAGAACACATTGCAATCGCAGAAGCATCAAAAGCTTATGCGCTGCTAAGTGGCGATGAAGCCGGAGAAAACGAGGAGGCCTTTTTGCAATATTTGCATGGCCAGGCCCAGGACGATTCTTTATCGGTTTTGCAGGCTTCGCTTCGGGTTATTCCAGGCACTACGCTTGATTCGATAGCCGAAGTGCTGGCTTCCAAGCGGAAAATAATGCTCGAAGAATACATCCGCCATGCGAACGATTCATCGCAGATAAAAACCTATATACCCGAAGCGGGTGCTCCAAAAAATATGGGCAGCAAACCTGTGTTCGAGATAAAGTACTCGCTAAAGCAAAGCGAGGATCCACAATAAAAGCCAGATGCCTGATAACGCTGACAACAAAACAGGCTGCGGGTAGGAATTAAACATTTTGTACTTTTGCCGCATGGAATCACAACGACAATTAAAAGTATCGAAAATGCTGCAACGCGAGTTGGGCGAGATTTTTCAGCACGAAGGCACTGCGAAATACGGCGGTGCGCTGATAACGGTAACCAAGGTAAACATAAGTCGCGACTTGTCCGTTGCGCGAACCTTCCTCAGCCTCTTTGCCACGCCCGACAAGGCCGCACTGATCGAGCGCATCCGTTCGCACAGCAACGAAATCCGTTTCGTGCTGGGCAGGCGTATTAAAAACCAGGTACGCCATATTCCCACCCTCGAATTTTTTGAGGACGACTCGCTCGACTATATCGAAAACATCGACAACCTACTCAACAAAGCCTAAGCCCGACAACAATGGAATACGATCCGATAAAAAAAACCTTAGGGGGTCTTTTTAACCGAACCCCCGGTGCCCGAAAACTTTTCTACAGCCTGCTCGACACGCTGCTGCTACGCACCTGGCATGTAAAAAAAGCGGTCAGGGAATTTGCAAAAACAAACAAGGGAAATCTCGATGTGCTCGATGCCGGCTCAGGCTTTGGCCAGTACAGTTATTTCGTGGCCAAAAAACATCGCAACTGGAATATCCTCGGTGTGGATGTAAAAACTGAGCAGATTGAAGACTGTCGTAAGTTTTTTAAAAAAATAAACTTCGACAAGGTATCCTTCGAATACGCCGACCTTACCAAATTTGTACGCGGAAACAGCTACGACCTGGTACTATCGATCGATGTTATGGAACACATCGAAGACGATGTTCAGGTATTTAAAAACCTGGCTGCTTCGATGAAAAAGGATGCCCTGCTGGTAATTTCGACACCATCAGATCAGGGCGGCAGCGATGTACACGAGCATCACAAGCACGACAGCTACCAAAACGATGGCTCGGCCTCCTTTGTTGACGAGCACGTGCGCGATGGTTACAACATCAACGAAATTCAGGAAAAGCTGAAACTGGCGGGATTCTCGCGCAGCGAGGCACAATACACCTACGGATGGCCGGGCAAGATTTCGTGGAAACTCTCGATGAAATATCCCATCAAGATGCTCAATACCTCGAAAGTATTTTTTATCATCGTGCCCTTTTATTATTTACTAACATATTGGTTTGTATTAATAATGAATGTGCTGGATGTGAAATTGAAACACCGGACAGGGACAGGGCTGCTGGTGAAGGCGTGGAAGTAGGGAATTCCTCGCTTTGCTCGGTGTAATTTATCCTCGCTTCGCTCGGATGTCATTTGCGCTTCGCGCGTAATTTACCTTGCTTCGCTCGGCGTAATTTGCTTCGCGTCATTTGGCTGCGCCGTATTTTGCGCTTCGTGAAAATGACTACTAATGACTATCAATTACGCCCGCAGGGCAAATGACAATCAATTACAATAAATTACGCGAAGCAAATGACTACGATTAACAAATAACAATTAACGATATCCTCCATCAAAACCTTCCCATTCTACATAGCACGCAGGTATTTGTTTGCCAAAAAGACCCACAATGTCATTAATGTGATTTCGGGTATTTCGCTGGCCGGAGTTACGGTGGGCACCATGGCCTTGATTATTGTTTTGTCGGTGTTTAACGGCTTTGAGCAACTGATCGTTTCGCTGTTTAATGCCTTCAACCCCGACTTGGTGATTACGGTGGAAAAGGGCAAAACCTTCCATTACGACGAATTTCCGGTGGATGAAATACAATCTATCCCCGGCGTTTTTGTCCTTACCCAGGTGGTGGAAGAAAATGCCCTGCTGAAATATCGCGAAAAGCAATTTATAGCAACCATCAAAGGCGTAAGCGAAGAATTTGAATCGATGACCGGACTGGACACCATGCTGGTGGAAGGCGAATTTAACTTGCACGTACGCGACAACCCACGGATGATATTGGGTGCCGGCGTTTCCTACTACCTCGGTGCCACGCTCAACGACCGCCTGAATCCGATCACCGTTTTCCTGCCGCGCCGCGAGGGCAATATGGCCATGAATGTAGAGCAAGCCTTCAACAGCCGCGCTATTTTCCCCTCGGCTATTTTTTCGATACAGCAGGACTTCGACACCAAATATGCGGTAGTGCCTCTGGAGTTTGCCAGGGATCTGCTCGATTACACCGATGAAGTTACCGCCGTGGAAGTGGGCATTACGCCCGGCTTTGACGTGGAAAAAGTGAAGGGTAAAGTGAAAGAAATTCTTGGGGAAAACTTCCTGGTCAAGAATCGCTTTGAGCAACAGGAGCTGCTATATAAAATTATGCAATCGGAAAAATGGGCCATCTATCTTATTCTGACCTTTATCTTGATTATCGCCACCTTCAACGTTATCAGCTCCTTAACCATGCTTATCCTGGATAAGAAAAAGGACATTGCCGTGTTGCACAGTATGGGGGCAGGCAACAAATTGATCAAACGCATTTTCCTTTTGGAGGGAATCATGATTTCGATTGGCGGAGCCATGCTCGGGCTTTTGCTTGGCGGCCTGATAAGCTGGCTACAGCAGGAGTTTGGTATTATCAGCCTGGGCGGCGGTGGCGGCACCTTTGTGATAGATGCTTATCCCGTGCAGATCAAGCTGCTCGATTTTGCCATCGTCTTCCTCACGGTAATCATTTTGGGCTTGTTGGCCGCCTGGTATCCCGTAAGGCAAATCTCGGCCAAGTATCTGCGTCAAAAACTTTAAAATTTTTTGGGTAGTCAGGGCTTGACTTTGGGTCAAATCCTGACTAACTAAAGTCAAACCCTGACTTTAATGAAGCAACCATCGCCGATTTTTGCATCTCAAAGGTTAATGTTCGCTACCAGAAAAAAGATTAAAGATATTTAAATCAGCAATATAGGTTAGTTTATTTGGCTTTTTATCTATACGTTTGCAAACTTGTTTCAAAATCAATAGATTGGCTTTTATCAAACTCAAATCCAATACGATGACAGCTTCATACGACAGTTTCAGGGCTTACTTTGTAATCCTGATCTCCATATTTTTTCTTGTCCCGTTTAGCTCCAATGCACAGGTGGTGGTACTCAATGCCAGCGACACCAAAATCGAGCTTACCCAAAACACCTTCAGCCTGCTGGGTATTCGCAACAGCATTTCCGAAATTTCGTCCTTCGAAGTTAAATCATCTGCCGATGGGAATTTTAGCCAGTTAAGGATTGATGGTTATGGCTATTCTACAAGCATTGGCGAACCAAAGCTGCCCATTGTAAAAAAACTGATCGAAGTGCCCTTGCACGCCGGTTTCAATATCGATATCATTTACAGCAATTTTACCGACTACACCCTGGCCGAACTTGGCCTGGAGCATCCCATTATTCCGGCTCAGCCTTCGCTATCCAAGAGCGAAAGCCCAGAAAACCTCCCCTTCGAGATTAACAAAGATGTTTACGCCATAGATGGCTTTTTGGGAAACCGCCTGGTAGAAGTTAAGCCACTGGGCATCATGCGTGGCCTCAACCTGGCTCGCATCGAAATAGCTCCCGTGCAATACAATCCGGTGCAAAACATTATTCGTATTTACGAAGATATTGAAGTTACCATCTCTTTTAAAGATGGGAATATCGAAGAAACCCGACTGCTGAAAAACGAAAAAAACAATCGCTATTTCAAAAGCATTGGTCGTCTCTTGTTCAATTACAAAGATTCTCAAAGTGATGATTTATTTGGCGAAAGCCCGGTAACTTACATTATTGTTTCGGATCCGATGTTTGAAGATGCCCTCCAGCCCTTTATCGAGTGGAAAACCAAAAAGGGATTTCGGGTAGTTGAGGCCTACACCAACGATCCTGAAGTAGGCACTACCACCACCAGCATTAAGGCCTGGTTGGAGAATTTTTACAACAATCCTCCTGAAGGCTTCCAATCGCAAACCTTTGTCCTATTTGTGGGCGATGTAGCGCAAATCCCTGCTTTTATCGGAAATGCTGACAGCCACGTTACCGATCTTTATTACTGCGAATATACCAACGACCTTTTCCCCGAAGCCTTCTACGGACGGTTCTCGGCCACCAATCTTAGCCAGCTGCAAGCCCAAATAGACAAAACCCTCGAGTACGAACAATACACCTTCCCCGACCCATCGTTTTTGGATGAGGTAGTGATGATTGCCGGTGCCGACGGCTCGCACGGAACTACCTGGGGCAACGGCCAGGTAAACTACGGAACCGAATATTATTTTAATGCCGAACACGGACTTAACGCACATATCTATCTGCAACCCGAGCCGGGTGGCAGCAACTATTCACAACAAATACAACAAAATATTTCGGATGGTGTAGCCTATGCCAACTACACCGCCCACTGCAGCCCTGCGGGCTGGGCCGATCCTAATTTTGTGATCAGCGATATTTCGGCTTTGACCAACGCGCACAAATACGGACTGCTGGTAGGAAACTGCTGCTCTTCAGTTGAATTTCAAACCGATTGCTTTGGCGAAGAAATGCTGCGGGCACCGCTCAAGGGAGCCTTGGGCTACATTGGTGGCTCCAACAGCACCTACTGGGACGAAGACTTTTGGTGGGGCGTTGGTTTCGAGGCTATCTCGGCCAATCCTGTTTATAACCCCGATCACCTCGGTGCTTACGACCGCACCTTCCACGACCGCGAAGGCCTTGAAGTAGCTGATTGGTTCATTACCCAGGGGCAAATGCCCAGTGCTGGCAATCTTGCTGTTACCCAAGCCGGTGCCGACCTGGAAGAATATTATTGGGAAATATATCACCTGATGGGCGACCCTTCGGTGATGATCTATTTTTCGCAGCCTTCACAAAGCTCCACCAGCTACGCTAGCCTGATGCCCTTAGGCTCAGCTACTTTCACCGTAAATACCGATCCTTACGCCTATGTTGCCATTTCAAAAGACGGCGTGCTTCATGGAACCGCTTTGGCTAATGCCAACGGTGAGGCCGAGGTGGAATTTTTTACACCAATTACCGTTCCCGGAACAGCCGATGTGGTAGTTACCGGACAAAACCTGATGCCATTTATGGGCGAGCTTACTGTTGCATCTCCTGATGGTGCTTATGTTTTGTTGGATGCGGTAGAGGTAGATGATTCATCGGGCAACCAAAACGGATTGCTGGATTATGGCGAGCCTATCGGGCTGAATATCTCGATGGAAAATTTGGGCAACCAGGCAGCCACCAATGTTGAACTATTTTTGACCAGCGAAGATGAGTATGTCAATATCTCAAATGGCATGGCGATACTTGGCAATATTGACCCCGAGGAAGTGATTTCGGTCAATAGCGCATTTTCGTGGATAGATGTTGCGCCCGATATTCCTGACGGACACAGCATCGCCTTTGTTTTGGAAGCTACCAATGGAACCGAAAGCTGGATTAGCAATTTCCAAATTACAGGACACGCGCCCGAACTGGAATTTAACGGTTTTATCGTACTTGATCCAGCGGGCAATAATAACGGGAAGTTTGACCCGGGTGAGACGGTGGAAATTTTGGTAGGATTGACCAATACCGGTAGTGCCGATGTTTACGAGGCAACAGGAGTTTTAAGCTCATCCAACGCCTTTGTTACGATAAATACCAAAGAGCCGCAGGCTTATGGAAACTTAATCCCTAATGGTGATGCCACCGCTTCGTTTAGCGTAAGTGCTGACGAAAGCACCCCTGCCGGACAGATGGCCTTATTTAATATTGATTTTGAATCAGAAATGGGCATCACAACTAACGGAGAATTTTCGGTGGTGATTGGACAGATTCCGGTTTTGATTATCGACCTGGACGAAAATAACAATTCCGCTCCCGAAATATTAGCAGATGTTGATAATCTGGGCATTGCTGCCGAAATGATGACTGAATTGCCAGCGGATTTGAGCCTGTATTCCTCAATATTTTTGTGCCTGGGTATTTACAGCGACAACACGCAATTAAGTACTGACCAGGGAGATGCCCTTGCTGCCTACCTCGAAAATGGCGGAAAACTCTACATGGAAGGTGGTGACACGTGGGCTTACGATGAGCAAACCGATGCCCACCTGATGTTTGGAATTAACGGGCTTGAAGATGGTACAAGCGATTTGGCTACCATCGATGGTGTGGCAGGAACCATGACCGAAGGAATGACCTTTAATTATACCGGCGACAACAGTTATATCGATCACCTTGAAGCCACCGGTACCGGAGTACTTATCCTCAACAATCAAGACCCGGCTTACGGTATAGCTGTGGCTAACGAGTTTGAAATCTACAAAACCATAGGCACATCCTTTGAATATGGCGGCCTTGACGAAATCACCCGCTCGGTTCTGATAGAACAATACCTCGGCTTTTTTAATATTATTGGTGCTACTGCCATGACATGCAATATGTCGGCACAGCCGGCACAAATTTGTAGCGGCGAATCATCGCAACTTAATGTGCAGGTATTTGGCGGCAGTGGCAACTACGAATATTTGTGGTCGCCTGCCGAAAACCTAAACGACCCCACCCTTGCCAATCCGATGGCCAACCCCGAAACCTCGCTCATGTTTACCCTCACACTTACCGATGCCCTTTCCGGCGATCAAACGACGGATGAGATATGGCTTGAAGTATCACCCACACCACCCGCACCGGTTATTACGCCAATGGGCGAAAGCCTGGTTTCGGATACCCAGTTTGGGAATCAATGGTACAACGATGAGGGAGTTATCGCAGGAGCTACAGGCCAAACCTACACGCCGCCGGTATCGGGCAATTATTACAGCATCGTTACCAATAACTTCGGATGCGAATCGCCCATGTCGAATGTACTCTTTTTCCAGCCCACTTTTATCAACGAGCTGGTTAAGCAAGGCTCGCTCAGGGTTTATCCCAATCCGGCAGACAATACAGTTTTTGTGGATTATCTGGTCGAAAAAAGCGATTTCGTTCAGGTAAGCATCATCAATACTTTTGGCCAATCGCTTTACGAAAAGCAGATTACCGATTTCTCGCGAACCGGAATCAACACCATGAGCATCGACTTATCGCTATTTAATGGCGGGGTGTATTATATCAGACTCCAGGACGCTGAAAAAACAATCACCAAAAAAATCCTTCTCAGCAATTAGCTTGGGTATGGCTGATTATAAATTTTCATCTAAGATTTTCATAGTAAAATCATAAAATATTTAATTCAATACTTGTTAAACTTATAATTTATTAAACATGAGAAAACGCTTATTTGCTTTGATCACGCTTTTTGGTTTTATGAGCATGGCGGTTGCCAACGGCTACGATGTAAAACTAAAGCAGACATCTGACAAAACTACAAAACTCGAATTCACGGTTTCGGAATATGCTATTAAAACGGTAGATATTCAGGGAACAACTTTTACCAAAATCACTTTTGATGCAAACACCCTTAGCAAAGAAAAGGGATTTGCAGAGCTGCCCTTTGTAAACGCTAACGTACAACTGGATCCGGTCAAAAATGTTTCGATGCAAATCAACCCGATTTCGTTTACCGATTTCCAGTTGGATCACCCCCTGCTTCCTTCACGTGGTGTTATCTATCGCGATCAGGATCCGGCTACCATTCCCTACACTATTGCTCCCGAATCGATAGTGGATGCTTTTTATCCCGCCTCAATCGCCCAGCTTACCGAGCCTTTTATTATTAAGGATGTAAGAGGAGCTACCGTTTATTTTTATCCCTTCAGCTACAATGCCGCCACCCAAACACTGCGGCTTTACACCGAAGTAGAGGTAGTTTTGAGCGAAAATGATGAAGCACCTGTCAATGCCTTATACCATACCAGCGGAAAATATTTCCCCGAAATGGAAGCCATTTACAAATCGGTTTTTATGAATTACGAAAACAACGCCGATGATGTAACGATTGGTGAAGTAGGTGATATTTTGGTAATTACTACTGCCCGCGATGAAGATGCCATTCAGCCCTACATCGACTGGAAAATGGAAAAAGGCTTCGATGTTTACAAAGAAGTAGTGGCCACCGGAACAAACGTAGCCAGTCTGATTCAACAACAATACGATGCAAACAACGACATCCTTTATGTGCAGTTGGTTGGCGACTGGGCCGACATTAAATCGAACACCGGCGGTGGTGTAAATGCTCCCATGGATCCAATGCTTGGCTGCGTGGTTGGAACCGATAATTTCCCTGAAATTGCCATTGGCCGTTTCTCGGCAAGTTCTTCAGCACAAGTTACCACGCAGGTTAACAAGACCCTTACCTACGAAAAAAATCCTTCGGGCGACTGGTACAACAATGCGATCGGCATAGCCAGCAACCAGGGACCCGGCGATGATAACGAAATGGATTATGAGCAGATTAATGTAATCTGGGACAACAAACTCGAGCCTTTTACCTACGATTTACTCAACACCGCTTTCGACCCCTCTGGTACCTCCACGATGGTGAAAAATTATCTTGAGCAGGATGGTGCAAGTATCATCAATTATATCGGCCACGGTTCGCAGACTTCATGGGGATCGACCGGCTTTAGCAATACCAACGTAAACCAGCTTACCAATGGCGACATGCTTCCCTTTATTTTCTCGGTAGCCTGTGTTAATGGAGCCTTCCACTCAAGTGGCGACTGCTTTGCCGAAGCATGGCTGCGCAAAGAAAACGGCGGTGCGGTGATGACCTTGATGGCTACCATCAACCAGCCCTGGGATCCCCCCATGCGGGGGCAAGACTATTTTAACGACCTCATTGTAGGTGGTTACGATTATGCCAGTAATCCCGGAAGCGGAATCTCAACCACTGAAGGCCGTTCGGTGATTGGCTCTATCGTTGCCAATGGTTTGGTTTTGATGTTAACAGAATCTAGTGGATCATCGGATCTCGAAACAGTTCAAACCTGGACAACTTTTGGTGATGCCGCACTGCAAATCCGTACCGATGAAGCCGCCGCAGTTACCTTATCCAATAACGTAATGCTGGTAGGTGCCGATTTTGAAACTACCGTAAATGTAAGTGGCAGCCCCTTCGAGGGTGCTATGGTAGCACTTTCGCAAGAGGGCGTTTATGCCAGTGCATACAGCGATGCCAACGGTATGGTAAGCATTCCCAACAATTTCCTTCCCGGAGATGTAACCATCGTTGTTACCGGATTTAATACCGAAACCATTTACGAAACTATCCAATGTATTCCTCCTGATGGCGCGTATGTAATTTTTGATGAAGTAGAAGTAAATAACGCATCGGGCATGTTGATTTATGGCGAAACAGCTACGCTGAATCTTACCATGAAAAATGTGGGTGTAGAAGATGCCGACAATGTGATGGTTACTATCACCACTAATGATGAATTTGTTACCATTACCGATGGCAGCGAAAATTTTGGAACGATCAATCCCGATGGTTCGGTGATGATTGAAAATGCTTTTGAAATCGAGATTGCCAATGATATTCATGACGGACATGGCGTAACCTTCACAGTTACTGCTGTTGACGGCGAAACCTGGGAGAGTTCATTCTCATTAAGCGGTCATGCACCTGAGCTTGCATTTAACGGCTACATGGTTGATGATGCCAATGGAAACAACAACGGCTTCCTGGATCCGGGTGAGACGGTTGAAATGACCATTAGTGTAGTTAATGATGGTTCGGCTGATGCCCTTGCAGTAATGGCCGAGCTGATGAGTTCCGATCCGCTGCTGATTATCGAAACCAGCGAAGCGCAGGAAATTGGCGATCTGCAAGCTGCCAGTGTTGGCCAGGCTGTGTTTACAGTTACTGCCGATGCCAATATTATCCCTGGATATATGGGAGAACTCGAATTGATGCTTACTGCCGATTTAGATATTTCGCAAGAAGCAGTTTTCGAAATTCCTTTTTCCGATTATTGCGAAGCTACAACCAATACCGAAGATGAATACATTGCTAATGTTAACTTTGGTGCTATAGATAATGCCAGCGACTGGCAAGGCGAAGTAGCCAATTATACCGATATTACTACTACACTCGAACCCGGTGTAGCTGAAGTATTAACCGTAGAAAACGGTAATGCCTGGTCGAGTGATTTGGTTACTGCCTGGATAGATTGGAATATGAATAAAGAACTGGGTGACAACGCAAACGAGATTTACGTTCTGGAAAATATAGGTGGAAGCGGTCAAACTTTTACCGCTGACATTATCCCTCCTGCAAATCAGCAAGGCGGACAATATCGCCTGAGAGTAAGGATGACTTATAGCTCAGACCCTGAACCTTGCGGAAGCTCATCCTATGGAGAAATAGAAGATTATACTATCCTGATTGGTCAATCGATGACCGTCAACTTTATGGCCGACGAAACCGAAGGTTGTGCCGGCATGGAAGTAGCTTTTACCGATAATTCGTTTGGTGCTACCTCGTGGATGTGGAGCTTCCCCGGCGGAAGCCCCGAAACCTCAATCGAGCAAAACCCAACGGTAGCTTATGGTGTCCAGGGCGCGTATGATGTTACCCTGGAAATTTCCAACGGCACCAACACCACCGAAATAACCAAAAGCAATTATATCAGTGTGATGGATGCCCCCGAGCAAGCCGGTGTCATCGATGGTGACAACGAAGTAGCCTTTGGCGAAACCGAAGTATATCAAATTGCCGCTATGGACGAATGCTCGCTTTACCAATGGGTAATTACCCCTGAGGAGGCCGGTACAATGACTGTGGATATGAACATGGTTACTATTACCTGGAGCGATTCCTGGATAGGTACTGCCATGCTCAAAGTGTGTGGTGGCAACGACTGTGGAATGGGCGAGTTTTCCGAAGATTTTGAAGTATTGGTCATGGATCCCACCGGAATTTACGAATCCAACGGAAACACCGTGGGTATTTACCCCAACCCCAACGATGGCCGTTTCAATATTGAACTCAATACTAAGCAAAATACCCGTTACCAACTGAAAATGGTGAATGCCCTGGGTATCGAAATAATGAACAAATCCATCGAAGTTGATGGAATGTACAGCGAAAATATAGATGCCGCCAAGCTTGCCGAAGGTGTGTATTATCTGTATTTGAAGAGCCAGGAAAGTATGGTGGTCGAAAAGATCATCATCCGCAAATAAGCTGCGCTTAGCGCGATAAACAAAAAGGCCGGTATTCGTAAAGATTACCGGCCTTTTTTTATCTTTGCTATCATCAAAAATTTTTTTTTAACTAAATAATTATCAAATATGAAAACAATGTTATTGCTTGCCATGGTCATGTTTTTCAACTTAAATCTTGTTGGACAAAGCACGTCCAAAGTGGAAACCCTAACAACTTTCCTTGATGGAATAACTGCTTTTCAAGAAGCTGATTTCAGCGAGGCTGAACCTTTGGCTGATATTAAAATCCTGGCAGATACTAAGGCTGCCAAAAAAATTGTATTGACAAAGGAAAGTATTCAGACTGCCCTCGATGAGCTTGCCAATTACAACAAGGCAATCATCATCGTTGGAAACCACACCATCGTTAAAATTACTGATCACAAAAACTGCAAGGCATCCGGGGCATGGGGTGCTTTTATGCCTTTCGGAAAAGGGCTTATTCAGAAAGCCGGAGTTTTTGAGCCATCCGAAGATTACATTAATAACATTATAGGTATTCCCGATGGCCAGGAAAGGATCCTGTACTTGCTTAATTAGTGTCTGCTGAAAAACTAAGAAATATAATATTACGGTGCTCTGCACCTTACGGTATCCGCGCATCTTTTTACTACAAATGCCGATTAGAAATCGAGCATGCTCGCCCATTGGGCGGCATATTACGCAGCTCTGCCGCTTTGAATGCAGTACTTGCCAAGTATGGTTGAACCATAAGTAAATCAGGAGGTGCAGCGCACCGTAATCTTTGTAGTAAATAGTGAGTGTGGGGAACAAAGGTGCAGCGCACCGTAATATTAAGTGCAAGGTTTTTTGAATAACCGCACAAAAACCCGTGCATTTAAACACAGCAATATTTATGTAATGAAATAAATAACAATTTGTTACGAATTTCTCAGCAACCCCTACTCTGATTTAAAACTAATCCCGCAAATGCGGGGATTTCCTCGATGGTCGAGGCAGGCTGCTTTACTCGACTATTTTCGAATAACAATTAACGAATAACCCTCACTAACTAAACCCTATGCCTTATACACCTTTCAAGGAGATCGATTTGAAATTGCCTACCGATTATTCTGATGATGAACTGCAAAAGAAAATCGGGAAAAGCCTTCATGTTGAAAATTTTAAATTCGAAATATTAAAACAAAGCCTGGATGCTCGTAAGAAACCTGATATATTTTGGCAAACAAAAATCAGGGTTTTTTCCGAGGAATTTAAAAGTGGCGATGAAAGGCCTGAGCCAAAACTTTATATCCCAACGATAAAAACCAACAAAAAAGTAGTGGTTGTTGGAAGCGGGCCGGCAGGATTTTTCGCAGCTTATGTTTTACAAAAGGCGGGCTTTAAGGTTACACTTATCGAAAAAGGGTCTCCGGTAAATCAGCGTTTTCAGGATATTACAAATTTCGAAAATGGCACGGTGCAGTTTAAGGACAAATCGAATTACTGCCATGGCGAAGGTGGAGCCGGAACATTTTCGGATGGAAAGCTCACCTCGCGCACCAAGGGAATTGCCCTTGAAAAGCAATTTATTTTTGATAGCTATGTGGATGCCGGTGCCCCGGATGAAATCAGGTATCTGGCCAAACCGCACATTGGCAGCGACAAACTGCGGGTGGTAATTCCCAATCTGCGCAAGCAATTTGAGGAGTTGGGTGGTAAAATAGTTTTTGATACCGAAATTACTGCAATGGAAATAAAAAACCAAAAATGTACTGGTGTAAATTCGATTTCCAAAAACTACTCCTGCGATTTCCTGCTTGTCGCCCCCGGACATTCATCGTACACGACCTACCGTATGCTTGCAGAAAATGGCATTCGCTTTCGCACCAAACCCTTTGCCCTGGGCGTACGCGTGGAGCATCCACAGGAACTGATCAACATCTCACAATGGGGAAAGGCGAAGTTGTCCGGCCTAAAAGCCGCCGATTACAAACTTACCCACACCGCCGCCAACGGTCTGCCGGTGTATTCGTTTTGCATGTGTCCGGGCGGAAAGGTGGTGCCATCGGCTCCGGCAGCCCGTCAAAATATTGTGAATGGTGTTTCAGACTATGCGCGAAATTCAGCTTTCGCTAATTCGGCAGTCGTTGCCGGTTTGCATTTGGATAGCCTCCTCCAACGGCAAGTCAGTGTGGAAGAATCTCTGCAATGGATGGAGCAACTCGAAGAGAAAGTTTTTGAAATATCCGGGAGCTATGCTATTCCAGGGAGTCGGATTCAGGATTTTTTGGCGGATATGGTCTCGCAAAGCATCCCCAAAAACAGTTTCCCCTTTCAGGTTTTTCCTTACGATTTTAAAAACTTCCTGCCCGCCGAAATAGTTTTCGCGCTAAAAGAAGGACTGCAAAACTTCGCCCGAAAAATTCGTGGTTTTGAAACCGGGATTATACTTGGTCTCGAAAGTAAGACTTCTTCGCCAGTGCAGGTAATCCGCGATGAGCATAGGCGATGCGAAGGCTTCGACAATATTTATATCATTGGCGAGGGCAGCGGCTATGCCGGAGGAATTACCAGTTCGGCAGTGGACGGGGTGAAGGCGGCGATGGGGGTGATTGATTGTATTTTGTAGTAATTTGCCCTGCGGGCGTAATTTGTTGTAATTGATTGTAATCCTATTATAGTTTGTAATTACTCACAAAATACTCGATGTACTCCGGGATTTTCGTTCCCAAAAAGTAGAGTAAGTTCAGCAATAAATAAGGTGTGCCTGCAGGGGTTTTGGCTCTTTCAATCTTAAATTCTCCCTCATAAACCCTGACGGCATATATGTAGTTTGTAACAAAGTAAGGGTAGTTATCACGATTTCTTGTAACAAAGTCAGGGCAGTTTGCAAGTCAGGGTATGACTTCAAGTCATGCCTTGACTATTAAAACTCGACCATAAAAAAAGCACCCCGCAATTTCTCAATAAAGAAAAACGCAGGGTGCATTGCAAAGAATCCCCCCTTCGCAATTTTGTTACTGTTTTATCAGCCTTCGGATAAGCCGGGCTTCATTGATTTCGATTTCCACAAAATAAATTCCGGGTTTTAGTTGATCAATTTTTACCTGGGTCTCATTCCCGGTAATGATTTGTTTTGTAGCAATCTGACCCTCGATGTTGCGGATGGTAAGTCTGCCTTCTTTGCAATCTTTCATATCAAGGCTAAGCAGAAATTCATCCTTGGCCGGATTGGGAATAATTTGAACATCTGCAAAGGCTGGCGCAGAATTAGTGCCTGTTGTTTTTTAATTGCTTAAGATGATATTGCAAAAGCTCCTGCTTTGAGCTATGCTCATTTACAATTTGAGCCTTTGTGGATAAAACACAGGAGAAAAAGAATAACATTAAAAGGTTACAAGTTCTCATAATATTTAGGTTTTCGTTAAAAAAATGAATTGTTAAAGTAAATGCGAATTGGAGTACCTAAATGTTATCAAATTGTTAAATAGTTTTTTTTAACTAAGAAAGTTGGGGAAGTTAATTCATAATCCTATGCTAAAATACGGGCAGCTTATTAAGTCTGAGTTTCTGAATAAATCCTTGACTCGAAAATTTAACGTGAATTTTTAAGGTATGATTGAAATTTTAGCGCGAATTTTTAAGATTCACCGACATAATTTTTTGGAAGTTTATAAGTCAGGGCATGACTTGAAGTCATACCCTGACTGCAAAAAAATCCGGGAAATTTCACCTTTTAATGAAATCGCCGAATTAATATTTTTATCTAAACTTAAATTAAAACCAGTGTTCGGAAACCAAAAAAGGCTGCCTTTAAAAATAGTAAGGGCAGCCTTTATAGAAAATGTGTTTTGCGAATTATTCGGTGTAATTTGTATCAGGATATAAGTACCAGTCTCCATTTTCTTCCCCGCCCGATTCAGCCCAGGCTGCAAAAAACGGGTATGCATCCAGGAACAATGTTTTCTCTATCGGGATGGCCAATTCTTCCGCTTCAATTTCAAGTCCCCAGGGTAAGTTTCTTTCGGTTAGATATTCATATCGAGGAACTGTAAAGGGGGTAATAGCTGATGGAGCGAATCCGGCTGAATGGATTTCTCTTTCAACGCTACCTTTTGAAGGTGCAATAAACCAGCTAATCCAAATGTTGCCCGAATCATTTATCTCAAATTCAACTTCAAAACTTTCTCCTTCACGCGGCAAATCCATCATGAATGGGCTATCACCTTCGAGTGCCTGACCGTTTATTGTAAGATTCGAATTATCAATTCTTGTGTAAGTACCGTTGTTTTCGAAATAAAACATCAAACCTATCTTCGTTTTAAGACTCCCGCCGATATTCATAACAGTGGTAGCAAATGAACCCCACATCTGGTCGTTATCCCAATCCAGGTACAATTTGGTTCTTAATACTACATCATTAAAATCGTAATCCCCTTGAGATGGATACAGATCTTCAAACAGGGCAAAATAGTATTTATTAGATGATGGATATTCGTTTAACTCACTTCCGGATTTGAATGCTGAAGATTTGGTGTTAATGTTGATTGCCTGCTTGGTGAGCATATTCCAAACCATCGGATTGGGAATATTCAATTCGTTCATTTTGTCTTTGTTCGACAATTCTCCTTGTTCAATGGTATGTTTTGTACATCCAACAAAGAGTAGAATAATCATTGCAATAAAAAATGAATTTCTTAACATGACCTATAAATTTGGTTAAACAATAATGAAACTAGCCATCAAAAAAATCAAATCAGTAAGTTCTAGTTATGGTTTGGTATTTGAATTAAAAACGCAAAAATTGTTTCCAAAAATAATGTTTTTATTCCAGTAACGAAAAGATACGCTAAGAATGATTGCTTATAGCCAAACTCCGGTTCTAATATCCCTACGCCTATATCACCTCAGCTTCCACGCGTTCAAGTTCCACGGTAAAGTGCCTCATAATCGGGGCTTCTTTAATAATCCTCACCCCGGAGATGATGCTGTTTCTGCGTTCGTAAACATTGGCCAAAGTAGCGGCAACATAGTCGATGTGAAGGTTGGTGTAAACCCGGCGGGGAATGGCCAACCTAAGTAATTCCAAATCGGGATAGCGGTTTTCGCGGGTAATTGGGTCGCGGTCGGCCAGGATGGCTCCGATTTCTACGCCTCGCACACCACCTTCCAAATAAGCCTCGACAGCCAGTGTTTGTGCAGCAAAATGCTCTTTGGGGAAATTGGGCAGAAAACGCTTGGCATCCACAAAAATAGCATGGCCGCCAAAAGGCTCTTGCACAGGCACGCCATATTCCTTCAGCTTTTGACCAAGATAAGCTACCTGCTTGATGCGGGTATCCAAATAGTCAAATTCCGTTCCCTCGTCAAGGCCCTGCGCCAGGGCATTCATATCGCGCCCCGACATGCCGCCGTAAGTAATGTAACCCTCGAACATAATATTGAAGGTCTGCGACTTTTTCCACAGCTCCTCTTCCCTAAAGCCGATAAAACCGCCCATGTTTACTATCGCATCTTTCTTGCTGCTCATGGTCATAGCATCGGAGTATGTAAACATCTCTTTCACAATTTCCTTCACAGTTTTATCGGCGTAGCCCGGCTCGCGCATCTTGATGAAATAGGCATTCTCGGCAAAACGCGCCGAATCAAATACCACACGAATACCGTAGGTCTTAGCCAGGTCGTAAACTTCTTTCAGATTTTTCATCGATACGGGCTGCCCACCCGAAGAGTTGCAGGTTACCGTAACGATGATCATGGGGATGTGCTCGCGCGGATATTTTTTGAGAACCGTTTCCAGCTTGTTTAAATCCACGTTTCCTTTAAAAGGATGTTGAACCTGAGTGTCGAAAGCTTCATCGATAGTGCAGTCGATGGCAGTTGCCTTACGAAACTCGATATGCCCTTTGGTGGTATCGAAGTGAGAGTTTCCCGGAACTACATCGCCTTCTTTTACCAAGGCCGAGAAAAGTACATTTTCGGCAGCTCGTCCCTGGTGGGTAGGAAGAAAATAAGGGAAGCCCAGAATTTCGGTGATGGCATTTTTCATTTTAAAGTAGGATGATGCGCCGGCATAACTCTCGTCGCCCAGCATCATTTCCGACCATTGCTTGTCGCTCATGGCTCCGGTGCCCGAGTCGGTGAGCAAATCGATAAATACCTGCTCGCTTTTCAGGTTAAACAAATTATATTTGGCTTCTTTGAGCCACAGTTCGCGTTCTTCGCGGGTACTTTTTTTGATGGTCTCCACCATCTTTATTTTAAAAGATTCTGCAAAAGGTAAATCCATGATTTTAAATTTTAAAATAGTGTAATGAAATAAATTGTAATAATAATAGGAGCCGGACGGCCCAATCGATGGAGATATTAGCAGCAGTGAAAAGCGTCCCTGTTCTTGATATTCAGGAATACGCGCATACTTTGAATACTTAATTGCCTAAAAAAAGCTATCATTGTTGGTACTTTATTTTAATGGATGACAAAAGTAAGAAGTTTTTTCATAAAAAAATCGAAAGAGCATTTGGAAAATAACGATTAACTACCACGAAAAAATTGGTGAAGGGATGGAGTCGGCTGCTTCGCTCAACGTTCAGCAGTTTCAGTCATTCAGAAGTTTCAGCCGTTTCAGAAGTTTCAGTCATTAAGCCGTTTCAGAAGTTTCAGTCATTCAGCCGTTTCAGAAGTTTCAGAAGTTTCAACTGTTTCAAAAGTTTCAGTCATTCAATCCCTCTAAGTGTAAAGGTATCGCTTGATGTTCTTCTTGGGCGTTTTCACAAATTCCTCGTCCACAATTTCGATATCCGTAATTTGCTCGTAGCGAGGTAAATCCTTATTGAGGATTTTCAGCATCTCCTTTAGCTTTTTGTCGATGTCCTGAAAGTCGAGCTTGTCGCACTCCATGGCTTCACGGTCGGGATAAACCAGTGCTACGAGCTTTTCGTTGTGCATTTTCACCACACATTCCTGCACGCAGGGCAGGCTGGATATTCTCGCCTCCAGCTCTTCGGGGTAGATATTTTGTCCTGATGGGCCAAGCATCATGTTTTTGCTGCGGCCTTTTATATACAGGTAGCCCTCTTTGTCGATGTAGCCCAGGTCGCCGGTTCTAAGCCATCCATCCTTGGTAAATACCTCGCTTGAGGCTTTTTCGTTACGATAATACCCCAGCATCAGGTTATCGCCTTTGACCAGTATTTCACCAATTCCGTCATCTACATTTTCCTTATCAATCTTCATTTGCATTCGATCCACCACCTTTCCTGCCGAACGGAAGCGTGATTTC
>Ga0307929_1001059_pt1 | contig 23076 bp, 14 predicted proteins | sample AceLakmetage1330_FD_203160 | JGI IMG/M metagenome (GOLD analysis project Ga0307929, IMG submission 203160) | Saline water microbial communities from Ace Lake, Antarctica - #1330 | ecosystem: Environmental > Aquatic > Non-marine Saline and Alkaline > Saline | place: Antarctica: Ace Lake...
ATTGGTTTATTACTACTCAAAGGGGACTAAGTATAAAAAAGAAGATACGTCAAATCCCTTTTATTGTTATTTTTGATATATTGCATTCGTTCATTTAATAGAAAGCCCTTAAAAATAATTCTTTAATTTTTCAACCGATGTATTCGTCATTGTAAAATATTTAAAGATGAATAGAAATTATTAAAAACATGTCCTCTCCACATGACAAAAAGATAATATGCGCGAGCCGTCCCCATGGTCTTCGTGGCATATCAGCGCGATGTCGGGTTTTTGTTAATCTTGTCGGTATACTTGTAAGTGATGGAAAAAATCAAAATCATATACGAGCCAATTCAAATATAACTCCATAAAGTAGGTTACGCCCCAACCGCCGACCAGACGCTTTGTGCATCCTCAGGGGACAAGTTCTTTTTTAATTATAATTTTTATTTCGCTCAATTTGTCGTTGCTGATTAGACTTTTTAAGTATTGTCGAGATGGAGTGGATGGGTCTTAAAAAGAACAGAACGGGTATTCTGTTTCTTAAGTTAAAGAATAATCGCCCTTCAGAATCTTCTCTGGATATACAATCAACCCTTTTCCTTTCTTAATATCAAATTCAACAATTCTTCTTTTAATATTAACCCCTCTAAGCTTCAAGATTTCCAACGCCCTCTTCCTCACACCATTCTTCTGAAAAACGTTATACAATATAACAATCCCATCACTCAGAAACGAGACAGCCTCACCACTCTCAAAGTAAGTAGTTCCAACATGCGTTGGATTAGAAACTTCCCTAATTAAAAACGACGTAATCTTATTAGATTCTAAATATCTAAACAATTGTTCCATATAAATTCTAAACCTAGAGCTCTCTCCAGAGAATGCACTAGAAATACTAGATAGAGAATCGATTAAAACGACGTCTGGATGATATTCTTTTGGGATTAAAATGGGCTGGACATCAATTAGTAATTCTTTTTTCGCCTCACTCAACAAAGCCTCAACACTTCTTGCGATATCCAAAGCATTAAATCTTCTCAAATACAGATTACCGTTCTTCTCATGTTTCTCTGCATCCACACCAAAGCTCTTCAAATGCATTCTCAACCTATCTTCAGGCTCTTCAAAACTCATGTATAATACTTTTTTACCTTGAGCACATAATGATTTAATCAAACTCAGAGCCATGATTGTTTTCCCATTACCAGGTCCACCCTCAATCAAAACAGAACTACCAGTCGGAATTCCCTCACCCAACAAAGAATCCATCCCAGGAATTCCTGTCTTCATAAATTCTTCTTTGATTACTTTTTTTACAACCTTCTTTGCCACCTTATTCTCCAATTTGGGGTCCACCGAGCGGTGTCCACTTCTAACTTTCGCTTTCACATATTTTTTCTTAACACTTCTCTTTTTTATTTTCATGTTATATATTATACAATATACATATTATTATATATATGTTTTCATTTTTTATCGATTGTCTTCTCAATAATTCCAAATAATTTTCTGAACCTTTTTCCTATAAAATGTTTAAAACAATATAATGTAATTGCTACGCCTACTCCTACTAAAATAAGTATTATTAATATAACATTAAATCTTGAATTAGAAAGTCCCTCAATATTATCAAATACGAAATGTCCTGTTACATTATTATTAGCAAACAAAAATACCGACGCTAACAATGATGTAAAAATCGCTGCAATAACAGTAGGTATTTTACCATGAGTCAAAAACGAATCAACTTTTTTCTTTTCTTTACCAGAAAAATTCTTATAACTTTCTGTATCCTTGTACTTCAAAGCCTGACCATATTTAGAAGCAATCTTTTGTTCCATTTTAACAACTTTAACTGCTAGCTTAACATCAAGTAATTCTTGTCTTTTCATTATTTTTTATTCTTCTCCATTTTCTCATATATTAATGGGACTTGCCTATCTATATCTCTAATTAATTCAGCCAGCTTTTTATTCTTTATGTGATAAATACTATCTGATATTGAATTCTTATTAAAATAATCATCTTGGTTTTTCATAAGTAATCCTTTTAGAGATTCTTTTCTTAATTCCAGATTCTTTAATTTTCTTTGTAAAAGAAATGATTTTATCATTCTTCTGAATATTAAAAATGTAAATAATAATCCCAAAAAGGTATAAAGTAAATATCTCCAGTTATTAATAAAAAAATTCTTTATGCTTCTAGACGCAACATCGTAAAAAACATTTAGAGTAGAAGATTTCGCTCTAATATCAATAATCTCATCATAAGCTTCATCCACCATATCATCAACCTTTTCATATCTCTCATTCATGATTTCATTCTCAATTTCAACAATCATAGGAATAACCTCACTCAAATTAATATCAGCAGATATTTCATCATAAAACCCTTTCAACACAAACAATGAATCCTTTGACGCAAAAGCCAATTCTTCTATATCAACAATCTCGGCACATTTTGATATAACATTACTAACATCATATTGTCTACCCTGATCTGCCAAAGTTTTCTGTCCATTCAAGCTAATACGCATCTCATTAATCATATCATTCACTCTTTCTACACTAAAATTATTATTTTTTAAATTCTCAGATATCTTAATAGATTCATTCAAACATATCTCTGCACTACCAATTTCATATTGTTCCGCAGCAACAAAATTAAAACAAAGTAGTACCAATAAAATCAATATTACCTTTTTCATTTTTTAAATCTCCTTGGAATCTTAACACCAGACTCTTTAGCATCTAAGAATGTTAGTTCCTCTTCTACTTCAGCTAACCTTGTAGAATATGTTTTTAACATATTCTCATAAAGTCTCGTCTCCAGTGTTCCTTTATTCAGATATTGATCTTGTATCTTTCTAATTCTCCCTATTACTTCTTTTTTCTCTTCAACCAAAGCTTTCTTTTTTCCATTCATTTTGAACATATTTCTAATCTTAGTTTCTGTCTTAATCCTACCCTCAACCACAACCCCTAATCTCTTCTCATACTGCATAATAGCTTCAGTATATTCATCCATCGACATTCTATGAAATTTAAAACATTCACTTTGCATAACTTTCATTAGTTCAAACAGCAACTTCTCTTCTTGACCAAGAAGTTTAATTTTCTTTTTATACAAATTATATCTTAGAGTAAAAGTACTACTAATTCCAAACAATAATGCTCCAAAGAAAATTGCAATAGATTCAAATGGATTATTCTTTACATAATACCATGGATTAAACTCTCCCTTCATTTCAACAGCCAGTGTTAAACTCGCCTCCTTAATCCTATCCAAAGCATGGACAAACTTTCCTCTATTATATGCTGCTTCAGCCAAGGACATAAGTTTCTTAGATTCAAAAACATCAACACCATTTTCCTCTGCTCTTTCATAACTTTTCATCATCATACTTTTGATATCATTAAACTCGCTAAATGCATCATGGATATCATCTAATTCGTTTGACAAGCTTGTAAGTGAATTAAACTCAATATTCTTATATGCTAACTTCATATCTTCAATTATTTCTAAGATATCCTTCAAATTAGCATTTGTTATATTCATCTCTATTAATTTTTCATAAGCTAAATCCATAACTTCGCTTGCATCATCTCTACTAACCTCCAAGATAAATAATGATATTAATTTTGTATCAGAATAACTAGATATTTTTCCATTCACATCAACATTTCCCTTGATTTTAAAATTCAAGTCATGATATCCTTCATTAAAATAAGCAGGAGCTGTAATCTTTACAGTTACACTATATGTAGAATTAGGCTTAATCTCTTTAATAGTTTCAGGTTTAATTTTAATAAACTCTGCATTAATTCCAGAGACAGTCACGACAACATCTCTTATTGAATATGGATATTTATTTTCTATTGGTAAAATGAATTCTTGTTTCTCTCCTGTCACAAGTTCGAAGTTTGCCTCACTCTGCTGAACAATACCAGAATTTCCTCCCCCACCGCCCCCGCCGCCGGTAGTTATTGTTTCAGTCACAGTTGTCGGCTTACAAGCTGGTGCTGTGTTTGTTATTTCGTCAGGATCGCAAACAAAAGAAATTGAGAATGTTTCTTGTAAGTAAGTTACATTATCAGCGTGGGTGATTAAGTCCGAATTATTTTCATGTCCGTAAAGATATGTTTTGAATTCAATACTTTCTCCAACTAAGTCATCAGGAAAATCGTCTAAGTTTGATGAAGTGAAATTAAAGTCTAATAAATTAGTAATTTCAGAATTATTTGTTAGGTTTTCGTATTCTAAGGTTCTGTTTCCATCAGTGTAAGCAATTAAGTCTGAATTAATGGTCCAATTATAACTTACATTATATGCGGTGTTGTTATCGGTGTTATCTCCGGCTAAATTTTTCAAAGAGGAACTTAATGAGAAATTTCCGGGGACTAAAGAAACAACTGTTGGATAACTGTTTATCTCTTGGTATAAATAAGGTCCTGGCTGAGAAATAATAACTGTTGTATTTGTGTATTTATCTGTATCATCAGCTACTGTATCTGTTACATTAGAAGTGACTATCACTCGAGGTTCTTCTTGCAAGGAGTCTTCAACTGTTGGTAGATAAACATAAACAGATAAATTCCTTTCTTGATTTGGACTTAAAGAAAAAGCACCACTTGGATTAAAAGATAAACCTCGACCAGTATCTATAAAGTTTCCAGAAGCATAATAATCTATACTAAAACTATTACTTACAAAGTTCGGAGTATATTCAACAATACAAGCAGAATGATTAACATCTCCTGTATTTGTTACAGTTACATTTCCAATATATTTATTTTCATAATAACCAATAACTTCATCTAATGAACCAGGAGTTAAAGTCCAAGAACAATCCCAATATGAAGAAATATTTGTTTCAGAGGTGTAATTTGTATTTCCAGCTAAGTCTTCTACAAAAATTCTGAACGAATAATTTGTTTCGTCAGAGCCTGTCGTAAAATCCCCTTCATATAAACCAGAACTCAAAACCATTGAAGCATTTGTCCAATATAAATCAGTTGCATTTTTATATTGAAGCAAAACACTTTGAACATTGATTTCTGTAACATTGATTGAAACATTAATTTGTGTTTCAGGATCAATACCGTTTTCTGAATTTGGAGTATAGCTTATCGATTCCATTATTGGAAGAGTTGTGTCAATAATAAATTTATTCAAAACAGTTTCATTGTAAAAAGATTCATTATTAACACTTCGCCCATATAAACTTGCATTAAAGAAATACTCTCCATCAACTAAATCGTAATAATCCCAACTTACATTTTGATCTTGTAAACCAGTTATTATTTGAGTCGAAGAATTAAAGAGTGAAGAGTTCCACAAGAATAAAGTTATGTTATCCGCATAAATCAAATGTGGTAAAACAGAAACATTAATGATTACATCAAAAACATCAAAGTAAGTATTATTTACTGGATAAATAATCGTAGAATTCAAATAAGAACCAATACTGAAATTCAATTCCTCAATAGATAATTGCCCTATAGTTGTATTCACATAGAATTTCAAACTGTAAATCTCATCAACCAAACCAACTAATGTTGTATTCGTATTACAAGCTATTGTAATATTAGTTGTATAATTTAAATTATACCAACAAGTATCTAAAGTTCCAGCAGGATTATCATATTCAATAGAATGATTAAAGTCAATAGAATTAGTTCCAGAAACATAATCCTGAGCAATAGGAGAAAAAATTGTAATGTTTGGCGCAACAGAATTTAACTTAAAAGAATTTGTAGTATTTGATTCAAAATAAACAATATCATTATAATAGTCAAAGTATCCTGAAAAATTCCATTTGTAATCTCCATCTATTAACAAAGGAATAGTCCAAGTAACATTCACATCTACCCCACTATCAACAACCCCCTCAGCATCATCAACAAACACATCATTATCATCAAACAAATTAAAAGTTACATTAATTAATTCTACATCATCAAGATAAAATTCAGAAGTAAGACTAACATTCTCACTCTCAACAACTATAGAACCATTTAATGGTTCAGTCATATTATAACCTAAAAACCTAGTAGCCTGTTGGGAAATTAAAGATGGGAAATATAACCCCTCTAAAACATTATCCCAAGTTCCAACGAAATCCCAAAAGTTCATCGGAGAATTTGAATAATTAAAGAAGTAAGAAACATCTGTAATAGCAGTACAATTCTCATTTCCTGTGGAAGAACAAGACGATGGGTTATCAGTTGTGTTTAACCAGTATGAGTTTATTATAGTTCCTTCATTCAAGCCTACAAATCCATTAACATCAGTTCCAGAAGAACTTACCTTCGCAGCTGAAAATGAATTCTCTAATATTTTGCCTGAACGTAATCTACCAGTAAATCCACCAGTTAATATAGACCCTGAAACATTAACACTTCTACCAACATAACTTTTATTAATATTTCCATTTTGATAACCAACTAAACCACCAACATAATAATTACCAGAAATAATTATATTAGAAGAAACACTACTATTAGATATGGCACCAGATATAAATTGACCAACTAAACCACCAACAGAATCCTGAACACCAGAAATTGAAACATTAGAAGAAACACTACTATCAGAAATAGTACCACCATTTTGATAACCAACTAAGCCACCAACCTGTGACCAAGAACTATCAATAATAATATTTTTACTAACAAAGCTATTAAGAATAATACTATTACTCCCAGAATAATAACCAACTAAGCCACCAGTATACTGACGCCCTTGAATGTTAATGTTATTACTAACAGAACTATTAAAAACGATATTATCATCACCAGAAAGACTACCCATTAAACCACCAACATAGTGAGAAGTACCAAAAATAGTAACATTGGTATTTGCATTCCCATTCTCAAAAGTAATATTGTCACCAGAAATACTACCTATTAAACCACCAATATGTCCAGAGCCAGAAATAGTACTATTTATAATTAAAAGATTTATGAATTGATTTGTCAGATTATCAAAAGATGCGAGCCCTATTAAACCACCAACATAATAACCAAGACTTGTAATAGAAGAATTAAATAGTCTTAAATTTGAAACATTTCCATATAAAGATCCAAGAAGTCCGACCTGAGAGAATTCGCTATTTATATTTAGATTAGAAATTGTCTTATTATTTCCATCTAATGAACCATACAAATATTTTATGTATAAATCATCATTCCCAGTAAAATCTAAAGAATTATTAAATCTAAATTTTAAATTATATGGAGATAAATAATAGTTTACTTTTTCAAAATCAGAGATATTATTTATTAAATAATAATTACTCTCCTGTGTTAAATAACTATCTGGATTAAAATAAGTTTTGTTATTTAAAATCCATAAGTCATAATCTTCTTCATATAAATATAACGCTGTTTTTACATTTAATCCATTAAGGAAGCTATTATTATAATTATAAAAAGAGTTCTCTATTTTTCCTTCAATATGACCAACTAAGAATCCGGCAAATTTACTAAGAACGTTAAGGCTAACATTATTGACACTACTATTGATAATCGTACCGGAATATAGAAAACTAACTAAACCACCAGCATAACGAGAATTAGAGAGATCAGGAGCATTAAGGCTAACATTATTAACACTACTATTAATAATTGTACCATAAGAATGACAGACCAAACCTCCAATACCATTATTCCCGGAAATAGAGATATTTAGATTACTTACAATACTAGTATTAATAATTCCGTCAGAACCTTGAGAACCAACTAAACCACCAATATTAGAATCTGAATTAGGAAAATAAACATTATCACTTACACTACAATCAGAAATAGTACCAGAAGAAGAACCAACTAAACCACCAATAGAATTCTGAACACCAGAGATTGAAACATTAGAAGAAACACTACTAGTAGATATTATTGCACCAGTAGCTTGAAAACCAACGAAACCACCGACAGATTGAAAACCATTAATAATTACACTATCACTTACACTACTATTAAAAACCCCCCCCCCTCCTGGTGACCGACTAAACCACCAACATTAGAATTATACCCCGGCACACTAATATTAATATTCTCAAAAACACTACTATCAGATATTGAACCACGAGATTGACCAACTAAACCACCAGCATAACCAGAAGAGCTAAAAATTAAAATATTAGAAAAAACATTATTATTAGATATTGTACCAGAATATTGAGAACCAACTAAACCACCAGCATAATAATTACCAGAAATAGTGACGTTAAAAGAAACACTGTTAGTAGAAATTGTACCATAAGAATAACCAACTAAACCACCAACAGAACGATCGCCAGAAATAGAAACATTAAAACTAACACTACTATCAGAAATTGTACCACTAGATTGACCAACTAAACCACCAACATAATAATTACCAATAACCTCCGACTCAACCAACCTAACATCAGTAATATCACCATCTACCTTCCCAAACAACCCAACATAATCTTCCTCCGACCTATTAATAAACAACCCACTAATATTATACCCATCCCCATCCAACGAACCACTAAACTCAAAACCAGAAGTCTCATTCCCCACAGGCTCGAACCCTAAACCCCCATTCCACAAACTCCCTCCATCACTCGTCTCAACAGAACAATTAATATTATTTAACAAAACATATTCCCCAGACAAATCATTCCTCATTGCTTGTAAATCATCACAATCAGAAATCCCAGAAAACGAGTTTACATATAACCCAACAGTAATATTATCAGAAACACCATCATCAAACCCAACAGAATCAGAAACATTAAGAGAACCCTGAATACTAATCACACTATCCCCATCATACCCAAAAATACTACTATCATAAATTCCAGCAGTATCAGTATTACTCCCAATTAAACCACCGACGTTTGAAGTTCCCGAAATCTCAATAGTACTCCCAGAAGAATTAATCTTAACAACACCCAAAGTAACATTTCCTTTATTATAACCTACCAAACCACCAACATTTGAAGTTCCTGAGATGGTGATGTTGTTATATAAAGTAGAATTGTAAAGCTTTCCATTTGACGTGGGAGAAGAACCAACTAAACCACCAACCTCAGAAGTTCCTGAAATGGTAATATAAGTATTAACACTACTATCATAAATACTACCTCCATTTCCAAGCCAACCAACTAAACCACCAACCTCAGAAGTTCCTGAAATGGTAATATAGGTATTAACACTGCTATTATAAATATTATAGACAGAAACTGAACCAACTAGACCACCAACAGTTGAAGAACCAGAGACAGTAACATTAGAATAAACACTACTATTAGATATAACACTATTAGATTGACCAACTAAACCACCAACATGAGAAGAAGAACCAGAAACAGTAACATCATCACTTACATTACTGTTAGAGATTATGCCATCAGATCGACCAACTAAACCACCAACATAAGAAGAACCAGAGACAGTAACATTATCACTTACACTATTATTAATTATATTCTCACTAGATTGACCAACTAAACCACCAACATAAGAAGTTCCTGAAACAAAAATATTACTAAAGACATTAGAATTAGAAATTGTGCCACCACTAGAATAATAACCAACTAAACCACCAACATAAGAAAAACCAATTATACTAGAATTAACAAGATTAATATTTAAAAGATTAAAATCATAACCATACTCAAACAAACCAACATAATAATTTGAAGGTTTATTGATATTTAAATTACTAATATTATAATTTTGTCCATCAAACATACCATTCATATATGGAATTGAAAAATTTGGATATTCCAATAAATCCAAATTATCAGTTAGCTTAAAACTTAAATTATAAGAAGCTAAGTAATACCCAACCTTTTCAAAATCAGAAACATTATTAATTAAATAATAACCACCACTTTCAGTCAAATAATCACCCGGATTAAAATAAGATTTATCACCACTCACCCAAGTATCATAATCTTCACTATAAAGATATCCAACACCCTTCTTATTAATTTCATCAAAAAATGTTTCATTATAATCATAAAAACTATTAACAATAGAACCTAACACTCGACCAACTAAACCATTGACAAAAGAAGAACTAGCAGAAACATTAACACCAGCAGAAACACTACTATTAGAAATGGTACCACTATATTGATAACCAACTAAACCACCAACATAAGAAGAACCAGAAAAAACAGTAACATTAAAACTAACACTACTATCAGAAATAGCACCATTAGATTGACCAACTAAACCACCGACAAAAAGAGAAGAACCAGAAACAAAAACATTATCGCTTACATTACTATTAGATATTGTACCATAAAGCCAACCAACTAAACCACCAACATACATATTTCCAGAAACAGTTATATCATTAAAAACACTACTATCAGAAGTAGTACCAGTACTACTTTGAAAACCAACTAAGCCACCAACATAATTACTAGAACCAGAAACAGTTATATCATCAAAAACACTACTAGAAGAAATAGTACCACTATTTTGACGACCAACTAAACCACCAACATACATATTTCCAGAAACAGTTATATCATTAAAAACACTACTATCAGAGATTGTACCACCAGTTTGATAACCAACCAAACCACCAACATATCTATCACCAATAACCTCCGAACCAACCAAACTAACACCAATAATATCACCACCATCCACCTTCCCAAACAACCCAACATAATCTTCCTCAGACCGATTAATAAACAACCCACTAATATTATACCCATCACCATCTAACGAACCACTAAATTCAAAACCAGCAGTCTCATTCCCCACAGGATCAAACCCTAAACCACCATTCCATAAACTTCCTCCAACACTCGTCTCAACAGAACAATTAATATTATTCAATAAAACATATTCCCCAGACAAACCATCCTTCATTGCTTGTAAATCATCACAATCTGAAATTCCAGAAAACGAATTTACATACAATCCAACCGTAATATTGGAAGAAACACCATCATCAAACCCAACAGAATCAGAAACATTAAGAGAACCCTGAATACTAATCACACTATCCCCATCATACCCAAAAATACTACTATCATAAATCCCCCCTGTATTAAATCCAATCAAACCACCGACGTTTGAAGTTCCCGAAATATCAATAGTACTACCAGATAAATTAGTCTTAACAACTCCTAACGTAACATTTCCTTTATTATAACCAACCAGACCACCAACCTCAGAAGTTCCTGAAATGGTAATGTTGTTATACAAAGTGGAGTTGTAGAGTTTTGAATTTGAATATGGAAGATAACCAACCAAACCACCAACATAAGAAGAACCAGAAATAGTAATATCGTCAGCAACAATACTATCACTAATAATATCGGTCACAAAACCAGCTAGACCACCAACACGATCGTATCCAGAGATAGTGACATTATCACTTACTATGCTACTATAAATATCACCATCATTTGCAATCCAACCGATTAAACCACCAACATAATCACCGGAACCAGAAATAGTAACATTGTTGCTAACAATGCTATTGTAAATATCACCACCGGAGGATGCACCAACCAAACCACCGACATTAGAAGAAGAACCAGAAATAGTAACATTGGTATTGACATTACTATTATTTATAATACTCATAGAAGCCATATAGCCAGTTAAACCACCGGTATATCGAGAAGAACCAGAAATAGTAACATCATTACTAACGCTACTACCCTCTATCTTCCCACGATATTGATAACCGATTAAACCACCGGTATATTGATAAGAACCAGAAATAGTAACATCATTACTAATGCTGCTGTCCTCTATCTTCCCACGATATTGATAACCGATTAAACCACTGGTATAACTATACCCTTTAATATAAGAATTGACAACATTAATATTAGAAATATTAAAATAACTTACTCTTTCAAATAAGGCGACAAAATAACTAGAGGACTTATTAATATACAAATCACTAATATTATAATTTTGTCCATCAAATATACCATTCATATATGGAATTGTAAAATTCGGGTATTCAGATAAATTTAGGTTACCAGTTAGTCTAAAGCTTAAATCATAATTAGATAAATAATATCCTGTCTTCTCCAAATCTGAAACATTAGTGATTAAATAATAACCACCACTTTCAATCAAATAATCACTTGGATTAAAATAAGATTTGTCATTACTCCTCCATATATCATGATCTACATCATAAAGATATCCAACTCCTTTTCTATTTACTCCACCGATAAATGTCTCATTATAATTATAAAAACTATTAATAATCAAACCCTCTATGTGTCCAACTAAGCCACCAGTATGAATCTGCTTCTTAGAAATATTCATATTCCCAAAAACACTACTATTATAAATTGAGCCATCAATAAGGCCAACTAGACCACCGACATATTGATTATAATTACTATTAATAATAATACTCATATTCCCAAAAACATTACTATTGGTAATAGTACCAGAAGATTGACCAACTAAACCACCTGCTTTACGATTTTCCCCCGGAGGAAAAAGAAGATATATTTTGCTATCAGAAACACTGCTATTAGAAATGGTACCACTACTCTGACGACCAGCTAAACCACCAACATATTGAGAACCAGAAACAGAAACATCAGAAGAAGCACTACTAGCAGAAATAGTACCACTATTTTGATGACCAACCAAACCACCAATACTACTAACCCCAGAAATATTAACATTGGAATAAACACCACTGTTAGATATTGTATCACCAGATTGACCAACTAGACCACCAACATAATTAGCAGAACCAGAAATAGTAACATTAGAAGAAACACTACTATCAGAGATTGTACCACCAACTTGAGAACCAACCAAACCACCAACATAAGAAGCACCAATCACTTCCAAATAAACCAAACTAACATCAGTAATATTCCCACCACTAACCTTCCCAAACAACCCAACAGAATCTTCCTCAGACCTATTAATAAACAACCCACTAATATTATATCCATCACCATCCAACGAACCACTAAATTCAAAACCAGAAGTCTCATTCCCCACAGGATCAAACCCTAAACCCCCATTCCATAAACTCCCACCATCACTCGTCTCAACAGAACAATTAATATTATTCAACAAAACATATTCCCCTGTTAAATTATAAGTCATATTCTGTAATTCATCACAATTAGAAATGCTTGTTAAAGCAGACGACAAAGGTAAAACTAATAAGATTAAACCCAGAACTAAACCAAACCCCATCACACCCTTTCTTACCATCTTTATAGATGGTAAAATAAACAAAAGATAATATATAAAACTTTAGGGGGAAATAACGGAATATAAGATATAAATTCCTTACCCGTATTTAACAATACTATAACTTCTTTATTATTAGTTATTATACAGTTCGCCCAAAAGTGACTCTTTTCAGTCAGCTCACCCACGACAACACTGAGTTTACACCCTACAAATAAAGATGTCAAAAATCCGTTAATTTTTCGATTAATTCTCCCACTCCAACTCTAGTGGTGACATTCCCATATTTTATATATTTTTTAACTAAGTCTCTATGTGAAACAATGAAATACCATCGATTTTTGTATTTTTTATTAAGATATTCTATCTTTTCATTTAGTTGTTTTTTCTTATGTAATAAATTTCCTATTTCAATTTCAAAGGCATAATATTTTGAGTTAATTTTGAAAGTAATATCTGCACCTATTGTATTACTTATTTTGATATCTTCAGAATCAATATATTGTTCTAGAAGTTGCTTAATTCTCCATACTAAAAAAGTATGAGTAGAAGAATGATTCATTATTTTTTTAATGAGAAACTTTTTGTTTCGTTTGAAGATAGGGTCATATTCACTAACAACTTCAAACTTTTTTTCTTTTAAGACATTAATTTCTTTGGATTTTAAGTCTTCAAATTCATAAATACAATTTTCTTCGATTTCTAATTTTCTTAAGATAGCTTTTTCGTTATCTTTAGATTTTAAGATTTCTTCATAATTTTCTTGTTTTAATCTTTCATTTTCATCTTGAAGCCGATTTTTTTCATATTCAATTCTTTCCAATTCTTTTAAATGCTTTTTTCCCTCAAATATTATTTTTACTTCTTTTGTTCGTTCAGAGATTTTAGAACTATATTCTTTTGTTAAATTTGAAGGGATTCTTACCTTTCTTAATTCAAGGAGATATTCTCCTAATGCCTTTAGGTTCATATTTTTAGGACTCTTATTAAGAAGTTCTTTTAATATCCTTAGATTTTCATTGATTCTATTTTTCTTGTTTTCTTTTTCAATTGAATGTTTTAACCACCAAAAATGAAATTTAATATTAATAAGAATAAATAAGATCATACTTAGAATAATCAATGTGATAGGACTGAAAATAATCTTAAAAAAAGAAGAAATATCGTTCATTACTTCTATCAAAGGAGCACTCAACCTACTAACTATAATTAAGAACAATAATCCGAAAATTAGAACATCATTAGTTTCCATTCTTTAAACAGATAATCCCTCCAGATAATTTACTTACTTGATTAAAAATCGTTTTCATTTGTTCTCTAAGTACATCAACTTCATCTTTTAGTAACTGATTTTCATTTTCAGTAACTACCAACCTTTTCTCTATTTCTGTTTTTGTGATATCAACTAGTAAATCTTCTTCAGAGATTGTGTCTCTCATTCCAAGCATTTCTGAATAATAATGAATCTTATCAGACTTCTTCCAACCAAACCTAAACTTTAATGCTGATTCAGATTTATATCTAGGTAACCAATAACAACAGCTACAATGTCTAAAATCGTACATTGTTAAATCTGAATATTTTTGACCAGCTAAACTTTTTTCATCACCAAATAACTTTTTTGCTAATTTTTTCAAATAACGATTTATAACTGTTGGACTAAATTGGAATAAATAATCTTCTTTATCTAAATTATTTTCTTTAACATATCTTTTAATTAAATCTGAACAAATCATTAGTTTTATCCTTCTCCCAAAAGTCTTGCTAACTTCATCTCTGATATTTAATTCTTTGAAATTTAATGAGAAATCAGAAACTTTTATATTCATTAATTCAGTTGGAGCTCTAATCCCTGAATCAAATAAAAACATTACAATTACTCGATATTTAAAATTACAATTATCACTAAAAGTTCTAATTTGTTCTTCGTTCAAATAAACCCATTCAGGCTTTTCTCCTGAGGAATCTAAGTAAAGAGTAATATCTTCAATGGGGTTTCCCGCCTTTTTTGAGACTTTTTCATACCAGTGCCAGAATGATTTAAAGATTTTGACAAAGTCTCTTGTTGCCCTATATCTGCCCCCGTCTTCCCGTTTTATTGTCCCATTACGCATATCAACAAAGAATGAACAAACCTGTTGTTCAGTTATTTTTGTTATATCATCAAGTTTTAGAACTGTTTCAAATTTTCTTGATAAAAATATTAATCTTTGTTTTAAGGTGTTTAATCGAATAAAACTTCTAGCACCCTTTTTACTTTTCATAGAAGTATTAATACCGACTTCCATATCTTCTAAATATTGTAAAATTATGTCCGAGTTTGCTCTGGAAGTGCCTGGAATACCACCCAACTCCCGCACCTTAGTTTTCCACCGAATCCATGATTCTTTATGGTTGTAAGGGTCTATCTTTGTCATGCTCAGTGTCCACAATTTTAAAATATTTAAGTCTTGTCGGTCCACCAGACGGTGACAGAAATAAAACAATACAAAAATATTATAAAGTTTAATTTCTTATTCTAATTATGAGTCTAAAACAGAAAATAAAGAGATTATTTGGGAAAAAATTTGAATATGAATGTATTGAATGTAAAAAAGGACATGATGGTTTGATTCTACAATTAAATGATGGATATACAAATATTAGAGATTTTTGTTCTTTTAAGTGTGCCAAAAAATATATTTTTGAGAATGGATACACATTAAAAAATAATATCACTGATAAGAAAAATAAATGTATCATTTGTGGAAAAGAACATCATAATAAATTTATTAATGAGAAACAAGGATATTCTACCAGATCTTTTTGTAGAAAAGAATGTTTGGAAAGGGCATATAAAGAACTTTTACCAAAGATAAAAAAGAAAATGTATAAAGATAATTTTAAACAAATGCTAGATTTATTTAAAACTTATAAAACTATAAAAGATATAAAAGGAACAAGAACTTTTGAAAATTTAGATATAAAACACTTCTTTAATGATTATAAAATAAAATAGATTTTTATCTCTATACAATAATATCTTATAATCCCTTTACTAGAACTTGTCCCCTCCAGATGCACAAAGGGTAGAACGCCCCAACCGGAGTTCATTGGTGCGTAGGTTCTTTGTAAAAGATTAAGATATTCTAGCTAAGAGGCTAACGGGGATAGAATGCTTGTAAATTTATGAGAATACTACTTGTTTTTAATATAATTTAGTTAGTTAATTGAGGTATTTAAATTTATTTTTAATATAAGGCCCTAATATCATATCTTTATATCCTGCACCAACTGGAACTATTGGATAAAGTATTTCCTCTTTATCTGTACATATTTCAAGAAAACAAGATCCTTCTTTTTTCAAAAATATTTTTAATTCAGATTCTAATCTATTTTTATCAATTATCCTTTTAGTATAGCAGAAACCCAAATTTTCTGCAATTTTTGAAAAATCCACATCGCCCTGTCTTTCGGTTCCAGTTCTCAACCCATTATATGCTTTATCTTGCAAATTCATAACCATACCATCGCTTCTATTGTTAATCATGATTATTTTAATTGATAAATTCAATGTAGCTATAGTATGTAATTCACCAAAATTCATTCTAAGACTTCCATCTCCATCTACTGCAATAATTTTACAATCAGGATTCGCAAAATAAACCCCTACTGCAGTAGGTAGTGAAAATCCCATTGTTCCATATGATCCGGAAGTCATAAATGATTTTGGCTTTTGCATTAATAGGTATTGTGCAGCAAGCATTTGGTGATTCCCTACACCTGTGATAATCTTTGTTTTTTCATCTATATGTTCTGATAACAAATCCATTACTTCAGCAGATTGAATAAACTCAGAATTTTTATTATAATCCAATAAACAATCTTTCTTAATATTTATGGCTTTATCTTGCCAGCCCTTTATATCTAAATGAATATTCTTCATTTTTGCATATTCTAATAGATCATCAAGCGTAGTACTTGCTTCACCTATATATGAAAATTTAGGATTACGTTCAATCCTTATCTGATGCATTTTAACTGGATTAATATCAACATATGCTATTTCAGAATCTATAGCAAAACCTATTTTCTCCGCAATTTTATCATCCCATCTAGCTCCGAGAACAAAAAAGAAATCGTTTTCTTGAATAATAATATTGGCAGAAGGTACTCCAAACATACCAAGCATTCCCATATTCAATTCAGACCTTTCATTCATAACTCCCTTTGCCATTAAAGTATGAACTAAAGGTATACCGAAATAATCTTCAAACTTTTTAATTGAATTACTTCCAGCTTTGGAATTTAATCCACCTCCGATATAAAGTAATGGTTTTTTTGATGATAATATCAAATTAAAAAATTTCTCACATTGATCTTCACTAAGATGTTTTTCATTAACATAACTTCTCTCAAAAGAGCTTATATCAAGCCCATTATACTCATGTATTCTTTGCTGTTTATCTAATGGGAAATCTATAACCACAGGTCCAGGTCTTCCTGATTTTGCTAGATAATATGCATCTTTTATAGCTACTTCAATATCTCGACCATTAGACAATGAAATAACTTTTTTAGAAGCATTTTTAAAAATTGACTCCACATCTATATGCTGAAAAGAGTCCGTACCTATTTTATGCTCAGATACTTGTCCTGCTATAACAATTAAAGGAATACTGTCGCTATATGCATCTGCAACCGCAGTTAGAGTATTTGTTATTGCAGGACCCGAGGTAACTATTGCCACTCCAATCTTATTACTTGATCTAGAATATCCTGCTGCACTAAAGGCAGAAGACTGCTCATTAGAATTTATGATAACCTTTATCGAACTTTTCCCAATTGCATGAAAAACAGGTAGTATAGCTCCACCAGTATATCCAAAGATATACTTAACTCCTAAGTCTTCCAGACTTCTTACCAAAATTTCTGCTCCTTTTAATTTTTCCATTTTATTTTTTTAGAAAAAATAAATAGACTCAAAATATATTCTATAATAGATTAAAAAACATACACTCGAGCCAGATATTTTTCTGCTCAAGCGACCAACACTAAGACTACAAGTAAGACAACATTCAAAGAGTAGCTCATGTGTTTATTTAACATATAATAAGACATAGCAAGAAGTATTTAAATGTTATGAGTTAAAGAAATCATAAATTTATAAATTATAAAAAAACACAAACAATGATTTTAAAATAAAAAAATGAGAGCACAAATTTTAACGTTACCCCTCTCAAGCTTAGCCGAAACCAAACATAAAACCAGGTTGAAATTAACCGAAGCTAACAACAAATGGGTTGAACAGTATAAAATAGATATTAAACTATTTAAACATTCCTAAATCGGAATTTTAGAATTATTTTTTAAATAAATTAAATATTTTATTGACGACAAAAATCTAAAAACAAGAAAACAGCGACACTGTTTCAAAACACCCCAACCGGGCGAGGGGTGGAATCGGTGGTATTTTGGGGCGTAGGGAATTATTGTGACCTTTTAATGCCATAAATGGACATAGACCCTAAGCAATATGACTATCTAAATTGGCTTTGCTGAGTCCCACATCTTATCAAACTTCTCCTTTAATCTTTTTGCTAATGTTGAATCTGAAATTTTAATCATGGCAAGTATTTTGTTTTGGTTTGTTGGATCATCTACTCTTAGAATAACTTTTTCTAAGTCTATTATGGTAAATGGCGTTATTGCAGGACCTTTCTGTATTCTTATTTCTACATGTTTAGTAATTTTTTTAAGAACACCCATTTTTTCAAAAATTTTTATTTGAAGCCGTGCAAACTCTTCTGGTAATAATGCCCTTATTCTTACTCCTCTTGATTTAGCCTTAATGATTTCTTTTATGAAAAATGGTATATTTAGTATAGCATGTTTTTGTTGGTCTTTTTTATTAGCAGTGTATGGTAACATGCAAATTTCTTTTTCTGCCTCTAGGAAACTATTTTTAATTATTTCTTCTATTTCTTCTCCTATGGCCGTAGTCCAAAATGTTTTTTCTTGAGGTTTTTGAATAGCAATTTTATCTATTTCTTCCTCAAGTTGGATTATTGTATTTTTTGTTCTTTCTATTTCTATTTTTGATTTTATCTCTTCTTCTTCAAGAAATTTTTTGAATGCTATTTGGGGTTTCCTTGCTTTGTATTTTTTAGGTCTAGTCTCTTGGACCTCTATTAGACCTTTGCCTGATAGAACCTGGAGAGATTCATATATTTTTCCGAATGGGATATTTCCCTCTTTGGATACTATACTAGCTTCGGCGATTCCTTTTTTTAATATGACAGAATAAGCAGCGGCTTCATATTTATTTAGCTTCAAGTTTCTTAGTAGTTTTTGTATTTCCATTAAACTAGTTGTTGGTTGTATTTAGAGTGTAATCCTTAAATGCGTCTTTTGTTCTTGTTTGAATAAGATACAACTTATAAGTTGTTTTAATATATAAAACTATGGTGATAAAAATGAATGAAAGAAAATTGAAAGTGAGTATTTTAGGAATATTGGCTATGCTCTTTTTTGCCTCGGGTGTTTATGCGCTTGAAGAGACCATGTGCGTAGATTTTCAGGTTACAGATATAAATCCTTCTTCTGTAGAAATAGGCGAAGAAGTAACAGTAGGAATTCAGTTAGATAATTGCGGAAGCGAACTCCCTGAAAATGTTCGCTTTGAAATAATAAGATTTAGTAGCGATGTGGCGATAAGAGAGCCTTTAGTTATTGATTTTAAGAAACCTTTTGGATATTCAAATAGTGATAGGTTTAATGTATATCATCTATATGTTACAGATAAGGCAACTCCTGGAGAATATGTTTTTGAATACAAACTTTCTTATGGTGGCAAAGATCTTTCGATTGAAAAAGAAGGAAACTTTTCTATTACAGTTACAAGTCAAGAATCAGATTTGAATATAGCTTATGTAAAAACTGAACCAATACTTCCAAAAGTGGGGGATGAAGTCACATTAACTATTAGGTTAGAAAATTTTGGAAGGGGTGATGCAAATTCTGTTAAGGCAAGGGTTGATATTCCATTTTTCGGAATCAAAGAATCTTTCCTAGGGGAATTAGAGTCTGGAGATGATAGCTCCGCAGTCTTCACATTGGTTCCAGATAAAAGTGGAGTTATAAATTATGATTTAATCGTAACTTACAAGGATGACTTTGGAGTCAAAGAATTTAGTGAATCCCTTGAGTTGAATGTTCAAGAAAATCCACGAAGCAATGTTCTTACAATTATGATTATACTTGCCTTAGTATTTTTAATCGGCGGAACAATTTATTATTTTAAATCTAAGAAAGTATTAAACAAAAAGGAAGAAAAATAATGGCGTCTCCTGACGCGGGTTTTTTAAACATGCTGAAAGTTTCTTTTTTCTTGGCATATAGGTCTATCAAAAGAACAAATATCGGGACTACAATCTTAACAGTATCAATTATTTCTTTTGTTTTAGTTAATTTGATTTTTTTACCTTCGGTTGTGAATGGATTACAGGAGTCAATCGAGGAGGAATCTCGAGATAACTTATATGGCAATATACTAATCGAGCCAAAAGAAAACAATATTTATATCAATGGTGTCAGTAATATCCAAAAAAATATAAATAGGCTCTCTGGAGTTGTCGGAACAGCTCCTCGCTATGCCACTGGTGCAACATTTTCCCATGAAGACGAATTTTTAGGTGGGACGCTTTACTCAATGGTTCCATCTGATGAGATGCTTGTTTCAAAAATACATAAGGGCATAATTTCTGGAGAATATCTAAGTGATTCTGATATGGGAGAAATACTTCTAGGAAGAGACTTGGCGGGAGAAAAAGATGTAGAAGAAGAGCAGCCTTCATTAAAAGGGGCAAAGGTGGGAGATACGATCACGGTAACATTTAGCAATGGAATCATAAAAGATTATAGGGTTAAGGGAATTTTTGGAGTAAGTAAAATGGGAACAGACAGCTTGGCATTTATTAGCGAAAAAGAAATGGAATCTGTTTTGGGAATGGATGATAAAGCCTCTCTAATTTTAGTTAAACTTTCTGATATAGGCACGGAGGATGAATTTCGTAAAAAATTTACTGGACTTGGAATAAATGAGGATATAAAGACTTGGCAAGAGAAGATTGGTGGAGTCATAGGATCAATTACTGGAACATTTAATTTGCTTACTATGATAACTACAGTAGTTAGTTTGATTATTGCAGTAGTAATAATTTTAGTAATTGTATATATCAATACTGTTCACAATAGAAGGCAGATAGGTATTTTGAAGGCGATTGGAATTGGTAGGAATGTTATTGTTTTTTCATATCTTTTTCAAGCATTGTTTTATTGTGTTGCAGGAATATTCTTTGGGTCATTCTTATTGTGGTTTTTAGCATATCTATTTACTCAAAATCCCATTGCGTTTCCAATGGGAGATGTTTCCCCGATTATTACATTTTCACTCATTGCTAAAAGTTCAATAAGTTTACTTTTGATCTCAATTATAGGAGGATTCTTACCGTCTTGGCAAACTGCTAGACAGAGTATATTAAAATCAATATGGGGATAATAAAATGATTAAAGTAAAGGATTTAAAGAAAATTTATGATATGGGAACTTTGAAGGTTAATGCACTAGACGGAGTATCTATGGATATAAAAAAGGGAGAATTTGTAGCATTGATGGGATTTAGTGGCTCTGGAAAGTCTACGTTTTTACATCAGGTTGGATTATTGGATGACCCTACTAGTGGAAGTATTGTCATTGACGGTGTAAATGTTTTGGAACTATCTGAAAAAGAAAAAACACTTTTTAGGTTAAATCAATTGGGTTATGTATTTCAAGAATATGCAATCTTGGGAGAGTTGACGGCGTTAGAGAATGTATATCTTCCACTTCTAATGATTGGAAAAAGTAAAGTGGAATGTGTTGCTTCTGCAAAAGAAGTTTTGGAGAAAGTGGGACTCGGGGACAGAATAAATCATTTTCAAAAAGAACTATCTGGGGGACAGCAGCAGAGAGTGGCTATTGCAAGAGCTTTAGTTAATAAACCAAAAATACTTTTTGCGGATGAACCAACTGCAAATTTAGATAGCACTTCTTCTGTTCAGATTTTAGAACTGTTTAAAGAACTGAATAAGAAATATGGACAAACGATTGTTATGGTTACGCATGAAGATTTTCATAAGAAGTATGTTGATAGGGTTGTTTATTTGAAAGATGGGTTAGTTATTAAGGGAAAGTAGTTTTGTTTGTTTTGGTATTGATTAAGTTTAGGGTAAGATCTCCTTTAACTTCTTAAAAAATTATAAAACACCTATGCTGTTCAAAAATACCTTAACCGAATGCAACGCCCTGATTTTCAAAAACAACAAAACAGCGACGCTGTTGAAAACGCCCCAACCGGGAATTGAACCCGGGTTTCAAGCGCGACAGGCTCGTGTACTAACCACTATACTATTGAGGCATTGTTTTTGTCAACTTCTTTATGAGTTGACCTTATTAATTTGTTGTTAATAAGGATGTTTTCTAATAACAAAAACAGTTTATAAATCTTATTAAGGACGAATTGTATTAGGATTTTTGGATAAGACTTATTGTTTTAGGATAAGTCTTGGGTTTTTTGTAAACATATAACCACTACTATTATTTTTTATTCTTAAGTTAAAAGATTGGATTATTTATTCTTTAACTCTTTTTGATTGCCTCTTCAAAGTAGTTTTTTGTCCATTTTTCAATTTCTTTTTCAGTTACTTTTTTCCCTTTGGATTTTATTTCTTTCTCAATTTCTTTTCTAGTAATCATTATGGTTTGACCCTCTTTAAAATCATCTAAATCTGGAATTGAACGTTTAGGTAAGGGTTCTTTAGATAATTTTTTTACAAAGTCATTTAAAGGATCTTTTTTACATTCAAGACATTTATATCTAAAATTTCTC
>Ga0307929_1001062_pt1 | contig 23032 bp, 23 predicted proteins | sample AceLakmetage1330_FD_203160 | JGI IMG/M metagenome (GOLD analysis project Ga0307929, IMG submission 203160) | Saline water microbial communities from Ace Lake, Antarctica - #1330 | ecosystem: Environmental > Aquatic > Non-marine Saline and Alkaline > Saline | place: Antarctica: Ace Lake...
TTTAATATTTTTCATACCTTTTATAAGTAAGTCTTTATTATTATTTGATTTTATATTAATAAAGGAATTAGTTAATAATAAATATAAATTTTATTTTTTAAAAGGTGGGGAAGACTTCAAAAAAGCATATAATAACAATGAATTAGATTTAAGTTTTTTAAAATATAAGAAGCGAATAGATTAAATCTTAATTGTTATTCCAATAGATACGACTATTCGAAAAAGTTTTTTTGGATTTAAATTATAAAAAGGAGAGTCTAATACATGAATTGTAAAGTTTGTGGGCATAAGATATCCCCCCTGTGTCAGGATAGATGTGGTCTCAGTTATTTTTAAATCAACTGTGGCTTTATGAGCTTTTCTTCTTTTTTTGATCATTCCTTTGTTTTAAATAAAAAGATATCGATGGTAACTTAAAAAGTATATATAATGTAGTGCCAAGGGCCATCATTACGCCAATTAATTTTAGTAAGTTTAGGGCACTCACAAGTAAAAATTGGGTGACATTGGCAAATTCACCTGTAATGTTCGCCAACCCTCCCATAAAAAACGTTTCAAGTGGTATAAAAATCAATATAGGTATCCCAAATAATAGCAATAAAGAAATATTGATTTTAATCCATTGCCGCACCCCTCCTTTGGGGGAAATAGAGTATTCTATAAAAAGAAGGTTATAGATTAAAGATACTGTAACTTTCTCAATAATAGGAAGGCTGTTAAAATTTTTATCAATTCCTGGTTTGTTTAAAGAAGTAGGACTATTCGGAAAATATGAAGATAGTACCTTTGATATGCCTGTGGCGCCAGAATCCAATTTTAAAATTTTTTTTGATTCGTTTTCGTTCTTAGTCATCAGATTTACCCTCATTTATTGTTGATTGTTTGCCTGCATCCTTTCGAGTTTTTGAACCCATAGCTACTCCTACAATAAGAGCAAAGAACCCGATGGCGATGCTTAAACCTATGAGCAAATATAAATTACTTTCTGATTTTGCGCATGTTGCAGGGCTACTTCTTTAGCTTGTTTTTCAATTTGAATTTGATGTTGGAGTTCTTTGATTCTTTGTTCGTTATCTTCTCCGCAAGAAGTCAGGACAAACATACAAATTGAAATTGAAATTGACATTAACAGAATAAATATACGTTTCATTCATTTCTCCTCGGTCAAAGTTCTGGGAATAAACATGATGTATTACCAGTTTGCAGGGCTTTTTCCCAAAAACCTGTAAAGCATTTTTGGGGTCATATAAAGATAAAAATCTCTTTCTATTATCTAAACGGAGTTAGATCCCTTAATTTTAATTTTTTTTTGTATATTTGTGCGTTTGACTTCGTATGGGTAAATATGGCGAAAATAAATTTGAAGCGGTAGTTTCTCGGTTCGGTAACTCTAAAAGAAGATCATAGCCGAGTCTTACCAAGTTCAAACGAAAATTTCTGAGACCCACATGCTCAAACTAACAAAAAATGGAGAACAGTATGTTTAAAAGTACCACAATCGCAACATGGGCACTTATTTTTACTGTTTTCGTGGCAAGCACAGTTCAAGCAGGCGCTTTAGATGTAATAATAAAAGTCATTCCTGGGATGGACGTTGTTGAGGGGGCGTACAATAAATCTAACGACGAATCTAACGGACATTATAATGCGGCAACTGATGGGGCAATTACCAGTGGTATTGTTGGGTATTCAGTTTATAGCGCCGGTGCAGCCGGTGCCGGATTTTTAACAGGGTATGCGAGTATTGCTTCAGCCGTTTCAAGTATGGGATTAGGCGGTGTTACCACCACAATTGCCGGCGCTATGGGCTCCCAGGCTACTGGTGCAGCTGCCACGGCTTTGGTTACATCGGCAGTGGGCGGACCTGTGGTGATGGGTGCTATTTTAATAGGAGGTACTGCTGCCGCAAGCTACGGCTTATTTAAATGCGGACAATTCATCTATACATCAGTAAAAAAGTAATTAAGGATTTCAGAAAAGTAACTACCCATTTTTAAATGAAGCACACCAGATAGCCAGTGAAAACTCATTCATATTGGGTAGTTTATTTTTTATGAAATGTATATCCAAAAACTCAGGATTGAATGTTAATCTTTCACCTGGCCCATCTTTTCGAAAATGTTGATCCTCAAGAAAACAATCCAGGCAATTTTTCCAGATTCATATGAAAATTTAAAAGTGATTCAACTTTTGTCCTTGTTTTTTTAGAAAATTCATCAATCTTTATGTCGCTGTTTCCATTTGATTTTTTTACCATCAACAATAATTTCACCCCCATGCCACAGGCAAGAAAGTATGCATGCGGTTAAATTCTTTTTAAAAAATCAGGATTAACTTCGTAAAGAGATATAGAAACAAAAAAATTGAAGAGTAATCAATCAAAACAATGAGGAAATTCAACATGAATGCAGAAAAAAGCGTGGAAAAGGCAAAAACAATCGTAGCAAAATATACATTGGCTGCAACTGCAACAGGTGCCATACCGGTTCCAGCGGCATCTGGAGCCATCGTGGCTGAAAATGCAGCCATGATCGCACAGGTCGCAAGTGTCATGGGGGAACAGATCACTGTTGGTAAGGTAGTCTCCTCCATAGGTGGTGTTGGAATGATCAACCTTGTGGGAAGAAGCCTTTTTATTGAGGTCGGGAAATTTCTTTCCTGGGGCACCTTGAATCCCTGGGCCGCTGTTGCCTTGAGTGGGGCAGGCTCCGCCACCGCCGGTATTCAGACCTATATTATCGGATGCCTGGCCATTGAAATCGGAAAAACCGGCGGCATGGTTCTGGAACATGATGCTGCTGAAAGAATTACCGGTTCTGCAAAAACAAGCTACGCCTCATTTGTTGAACACCACAAATAAAAAAAGGCTCAGTCCATCCAAGTTTATTATCCAAGGCGATGGATGGACTGAACCGTTTCTTTATTTTGCGTGTCAAAATAGATACAATGTGGTAAAAAAATCCCTGAGTCTGTTAACCATTTCACAAAAGGGGTTAAATGCCATGACTGACAAGGAAAAATCACTTACCTATTATACTCTCTGGGGAAAATCGTCTCCAACCATGACCGCAGATAAAGATCTTGATCTAATCCTGGGATCTGTCACCCATTTACCATTAAAGTATTGGAGAAAAAATTTTTTCTTCAAGGGCGGATTAAATTCTACCTTTAAAACAATGACCCAGGGAAAATTTCCGGCTGGGGTAAATACAAAAGGTACCCATCCTGTTTTTGCACTTAAACCCTTAGCCCACGGTGCTGGTTTTGAGGTTTGCCCCTGTTCCTCTTCTGCCTGGAAAAAATTGACATGGATTAATAAAGGCACTCAACTTTTGCACACCGAAAACACAATGGAGAAAACGTCCTATCTTTTGGAGCATATCCCATTCAACATGCCGGCGTCCGAATCTATTAAACTGAGATTTATGGGCGAGGTTCCAGTCCATGACATTCACTCCATCAAAAAAGGAGCTGAACATGGGAACAGATAACTTTTCTACTCAAGCGTTTGAAGCTTGGTTAAAGATCGATAAAAATGAGAGCCTCCTTAAAAGGATTGCAGGTAAAACCTACAGAAAAATGGAAATGAAAAAATTAAACCTGCCCGGAATGGATATTCACCTGACCGCTCCTGATGAGGATATTTTACAGGAATTAAAGATTTTCCTGTTAAAAAATGAGAAGGTCAGAAAAGATCTGCTTGCGGGCAGCCCCAAAATAGTGAATCAGTTACAAACCTACTTATGGCATCGAATGCTGGACATCAGCCGAAGTGCAGAGGGAAACCAGGATATAAACAAGGATATCCGACGGCTTCTTTACCGTCACATCATGGATGTCATGGGTAATTCCGATAAATTCGTAAAAACAAAAAAACCTTCAAGAGAGATTGTCTTCGGACTAACCCATGCCCTCCCCCGAACCATAGTCATGATTGAAGATATCATAGGCATTGAAGATCGCCATGATATGATGAAAAAATTCAACGAAAGGATTGCATATCCCCAGGATTTACCAAAATATTTTCAGGCCTTTAATACCAAAAAAAATATTTTGAAACTGGCTGAATATTTCTGGGAGCAGGCAATCCAAAAAACACAGGAGCCCAATATCCAGATCAGTGTCAGTGAATTCATTTCATGGATTGACAAACATGTAAACCTGTCAAACAAAACTAAGCCATATACTGAAATCTACGATGACGAAACTCCGACCAAATTTCAGGATAACTACTTGAAAGAAGCCAGTAACGAACAAGAGGATACTTTAAAAAAACAGTATCTTATAGTCTGGGCCAATAATTTTTATTATTTGCTTAAAGATGGTGAAAAAAAAGTATTCTATTATTACGAATGCAAGGAATTAAAACATAAGGATGTCGCCGAGTTAATGGGTAAAAAAGGAAATCTATCTTACCGAAGAGATAAAATCAGAGACAATTTAAAAGCTTTTTTAAGGCCTTTGGAATGGGTATCACCGGACAATGGCAGAAAAAGAAATGATCCAGCTGATTTCATTTTTTTTCGGGACACTCTTTGTAAACTGCTCAGTGCCGCCATTGAAAGAGCCGTTGGAGCGGTTTGAGAACAATAGACAAGCAGTAACTAAATCAAGCTGGTGGGTTTAAAACTCAGCGGCCTAAACCGCCTACTGAAAGCGAATGCGTCTGAAAGACAGTGGTTTTAACCACGGGCTTAAAAAACGGCTAAAGCCTGCCCAGTAACAATAAAGGAAAAAATCATGTATACGAGAAAACAAGCCCTGGCCCTGGCCAAACAGTTCAGAACCTGTCCCCCACCTTCCATACAAAATAATCCTGATTTTAAAATAGAAAATGAAAATCATCTTAAAATTTGCCCTTTTTGCGCTATTGGCTCACCCGATGGGGTTCAGGAGTGGCAGGAACTGTCAGAAAGCTTTAGAACTCAATTTATGACGGACGACGAGCAAGGCGATATACTGCCCGGGCAAATCCGTCAAGTAAGACCGGAACTCGGATGCTGGCGGGATGATCTATACTATAACCCACCCCTGGTGCTGGTGCTTAATGATATTGATGAAATGGAACAAGCCGTCAATGTGGCCCAGGTGTGGCAGGATCTGGCCCTTGCATCCCCGGGAGATCTTATTCCTTCCACGGATTTAATAACAAATTTTGAAGAAATGTTCATCGAAACCTGGAATATGTACACCTTAAAAAAGAGTGATCTTGGCATTTGCCTTGGCAAGGTGTCTCTCCAAGTGGTGGATGAGGCCTTAAAAATGAAAGAAAATCCCGATTATCTGCCTGACCTGTCCAGACGTCCTCTACCCCTGACCGATGAAGATCCACGGCGATACTTTCACCAGGTGGAAATGGAAACCGGTTATACTTTTAGCGCAATGGCTGTAGAGGCACTTATGGATGAAGTGGTTATCGTCAAGACCGACGTTTTAACACTCTCGGTGGATACCCTGATAAAATCAATTAAAAAATTAATCCCAACAGTTGACTGGGATTGGTTCCCTGATACTGTGGAAGACTGTCTGGCAGCTTTGAGATTACCCACTGAATCCATTGCGCTTCGGGCTGCCGAAGGGGATTCTAAAATGATAAATGCCGTTTATCTCGAACTTAAAAACAAAAAATTAGATCAAATCAGATCCATTGAATGCATCATCCACCATGCCGAGGCCCGATCTGATCATTATACAATCAGTGGGGATATTCCTGATTTGCCGGATAATTTAAGCCAGAAGGCATTCCAATGCCACATAAAAAACCCTGAAAAAAAATCTTTATTTCAAGGTCGTTTCACCTGGGACAGTGAAGGAAAGCATTTTATTGCTGAATTCGATGGGGCTTTGAAGTCCAATGAAACAGTTTCCATAACCATTGTTAATGATATAGCAAATGGAGTTGAAGCATGACAAGTGGGAATCTATCCGGTATGCATTTCACAGCCAGGAACAATCCAGAGCACTTTAAGTCATGTCTCCAGGAATTGAGCTATTCGCCCTGGCAGAACATGAATAATGAAGCGTTTGAAAAGAAATATAATGGAATCCAAAGTGTCATCAGGGAATCCGAATTTTTCGAACTATCCCAACTTTTTGAACTTTATCTGATCACAAAATTATTGCTGGATCGAAATCGGCCTTCATGGGTGGATCCTTTTATTTTCAGCAACATCAAAATTGAGCAATGTCTGGGAATCAACGCTGAGCAGCTTGCTGGAAGTTCCTGGCAAGTGGTGCCCGTGCTGTTGGCAGAGGACAATAGTGCCCACATCAGGCTGTTTATCCTTGGTCGTTTAACCTGCAAGACTGATCCCTGCCTGATACCCGCGTGGGCAGAGTCCCTGTTTGACCAGGATTTCCTGGAATCAGCCCACACGGCCCTGGAGCTTACAATTGCTCAGCCCACCAACCAGACAAATATCTCCTCTGCCAACCATTTCATGTTTTACCCGTTGACCCTGGCAAACAACCAGGTTCAATTCAAAGGCAGGTCAGGCTCCCTTGCCCTTGCACTGGGTTTTAAACGGCTTTTAGAAGGAATGCCGCCCATGTCGAATAAGGTGATTTGTACAGGGGTGGTCCAGGCAGGCGGGGAAATAGGAAAGGTGGGCGGTCTTGGAAATAAATATGAAACATTTCATAGCCCCAATGCTTATAACTGCCTGCTCTACCCGGTTTCAAACCGGTTAAATGCCCCTAACAACAACCAGGACGAAAAAAAAATTGACATTCCTGTCAAAACCTTTGACCAGGCATGGATGTTTGCCAGTCTCTACACAGAAGAGCATCAAAACAAGCTGTTCTTATTGACTAAAATTTTGGATGATCCCAAATATTTTACAGATAATTTAAAAAATTTGCCCGGGGAGTGGGTCTCCTGGATTAGCCAGGAAAAAAAAGCAGAAAAGATTCTTCACCACATCGTACATGATTCTGATCTTTTGATTGCATTTACGGAAAAATTTGAATCCATTGTAGAAAATTATGGCATAGATCAAGCAGCCGCTATTTCACCATTGATGACCAATTCTATGCTCGATTACATTGATACCGTTGCCCCCATGTCTGCCTTGAGATGGTACACGTCCAATTTATCCCTGGCCAATCATCTGGGTGAGGTGAACCAATCCTTGGCATGGAAAAACCGGGGCATGGCATTGGTGGATCAAGTCAAACAACTGGACATAAAGCTGGTTGCAACATTTTTCAACCATTGCCTTGTTGCCTCCCATGATCGATTCGAATTTACCCCGGATATACCCGATACCCTGGAGGAAATCCTCAAATTTTTACAGACTGAATACCAAAACAACTGCAATGTTGGCTGTACCATACATCCTGTCTTGGGCAAATTGTATGGTACCTTGATGCAGCATTATGCCTTTTGCGGCCCCGAATATATCCTGAAAAGTGAAGCTTATTCCGAAAAAGCCCTGGCAGCTCTGGGGGTAGATATGGATGTAGAACATAAGGGTGATTGGATGCGCCAGTACAGCTACCTGACCTATGCAAGACTGGATGCCAGAGATTTTGCAGGGGCAGCAAAAAGCCTGGATCAATATCTGGAAATCACCGAAATAGATTCTTGCTTTTCAATAAACCCCACTGATGTGATAGATCCGACACCTCCTGCAAATTCTTCAAAAAAACCCAAAAAAGCTTTATCCTTTCTTGATAAATTCACCTGCTGGGAGCTTGCACTGATTTGCCGATTTTTTGCCCAGGTAAAGGATCATCCGCTTCGGAGAAGCGTTTATGAACAGATGCTTTCCTCAAATTACAAGATTGAAATTTCCAATCCCTGGCAACTTTACACCTATAATTTGGGCAAAATTGCCCTTGATCTGGGTGATGAAGAAAATGCTCGCCACCTGTTGGAAAAAAGCTGCAGGATCTGCCTTTCCTCAAAATCAGGCCCGACCATCCGGGTAATGGCGTTGCTTCCTCTGTCCCTTTTGGGCGATTTGTACAAACAAGCAGGCAACAACGAATTTTGTAAAATAATGGATCAATCAAAAAAGGACATTCTTGCTGCATCCAGGCAATTGGATGTCAATCACTTTGCTTTTCTGCAGGAAATGTCCTTTGAAAAAGCGTTGATTAAGGTAAGGGAAAATCCCGGGAGTGTTTTTCCATTTTCCGATCGTTGAAAATAGCGACAGGGTCGCAGTGTTCTCAGGTCGGTATTGTTGAGATCGTTGGGGAAAACTTGATTTCTTGACCCTGGGCCTCCAGGAAAAAACGAGTGTACCCTTTTTAGATTAGCCCGGGGAAAATAGCCTGAAAAACCCTTCTCAATACCTCGTCTCTAACTCCTTTCTAAGTGTTGGTAGGAAGAAAATATTGCAACAAGGGTACACTCGGAAAAAACCTCGAAGATCCTGACAATGTCTGACTATTGATTTTCTTACCAGCATCTTACTATGTCCTTCCCTTCCCATCCCATCCCATCCCATTTTATTTTACTTTAAAATTCCAAATTTTTTTCATTTTTTTTGAATATTCTGCGTTTGATTCCGTAAGACTAAATTAAGAAACAAACGAAATAGAAGCGTGGCAGTTTCTTGACTCGCTTTTTTGTGAAGTTCACACGGACGCACTAACGACAAATGGAGAAAAATATGTTTAAAAGATCCACAATCGCAACCTGGGTAGTCATTTTTACTGTTTTCATGGCAGGCACAGTTCAAGCAGGAGCTTGGGATGTAATAACAAAAGCCATTCCTGGCATGGACGTTGTTGAGGGGGCATACGATAAATCCAACGACGAATCTAACGGCCATTATAATGCGGCAACGGATGGGGCAATTACCAGTGGTATTGTTGGGTATTCAGTTTATAGCGCCGGTGCAGCCGGTGCTGGTTCATTAACAGGGTATGCGGGTATTGCTTCAGCCGTTTCAAGTATGGGATTAGGCGGTGTTACCACCACAATTGCCGGTGCTATGGGCTCCCAGGCTACCGGTGCAGCTGCCACGGCTTTAGTTACATCGGTAGTGGGCGGACCTGTGGTGATGGGTGCTATTCTGGTAGGAGGTGCTGCTGCCACAAGTTACGGCTTATATAAATGCGGACAATTCATCTATACATCAGTAAAAGAGTAATCAGGGATTTCAGTCGTGAGGTGTCCCCCGATCTTCGTGAGTCAGTACCCAATTTTTTTATATTCAAAGAATTTTATATATAGATAAGGTTTTTTCTCAATTTCCTGTCATAATTAATTGACTTTACTCAATGTTTGCGGTTTTATCAGGCAGGTTAAACATACATCAAAGGAGGAACTCGACATGAAAAAGAAAATGCTGATTGTTGTTCTGTTTACATTGATTGCGACGGGCATCGGATTTAATCAAACATGCTTTGCTGATATGGTGAAATTAGATTCAAATGGTGAAGTGTGGATATATGATGATTATGGCAACAAAAAGAAAATGTTGCTTGCAGCCTCAAACAAGGAGAATGAACAGCTTCAGGTCCAGTCTCATGAAATCTATATAAAAACACAAAGTGGTCTGGTTCGGGTTTACAGCATGGAGGGTAATTTGATCAGATCCTACTTTGCTCCGAACAATCCGAATGCCAACTGGGTAAAATAAAGGGTAAATCAGAATGGTTCCTGTATCAAGAGGATTTTGCTCAATGAAAAAAATATTGATGTGTCTTGTTCTCTGTTTGTTTTTATCGGCGGCGGTGTCAGCACGCGAGTCCCAGAAAGTCCCCATTGAAAACCTGGATGATCTGATCCTCCAGATTCAGGATGGACTGGTGCTCAATAATATTAATTTTGTCATTGAAGAGGCGTTTTTTGGCGGAGTCAAAGTAACGATACAGTGTACCGTAAAAAACAAGACCGCAACTCCGGTAAATTACACCTTTTATGTCGCTGTATTTGACAAGGCTGATAAACTGGTCGCGTGTTTAGGGCTGGAGCCGTTCATGAATGTGCACGAACCCGGAAAAGTGGAGACCCTGGAAGCATCCGGCATGATCGATCCTGAATGCAAAGACAGCGTCAGTTACTTTCTTGTGAAAGTCGTGGTCCAATAGGTTTTTGAATCTACCCGGTTCAGACAAAATATTCAAGGAGTGGCAATTCTGACCGGGCAGTCATTGTTCAGTGAAACAAAATGGAGGTAGGAGATTGAACAGGTTATAGTTTCCATTGATGCTGGTGTTATTGATGTTTCTGACCGGATGTACAACTGCCCAGCAGGGAGCAAAGTCAGGCGGCTTGGGTGGGGATCTGGGTCTGCCCTTGGAAAAGGGGGACAGAAGCACCACTGACATCGCCGGAGGTATCGTGGCGGCAGCCGGTATATGTTGGGAAACGAAATTGACAAACAGAAGTAATCTCAAATCAATGCTGCCGGACAAACAGCGACCCCCAGAACAAATTGCCGGAAAATCTTTACCCGCAAAACCGTCAATGGAGATGATAGAAACGATCAAGGAAGTGTGCGAAGGTAAAAAATCAACTGCAGATTATTTAACTTGAAAATGGAGGAGAAAATGAAGACAGTTACACTCAAAAATTCTGCTGGACTTATTCGCGAAGTACCCACCGGTTTATCATGGACAGGCCTTTTATTTACAGGCTTTGTATTTCTTTGCAGAGGTATATTTGCTCGTGGAATGGTATACCTGATCCTGATTTACGGGTTTCAAATCACCTGGATGATGGTTGGTATGAGCGCTGCATTTTTTGAAGCAGTAGAAGGAGGAGACGGCTCTGCAAGCGCAGGATTCATGACGATGGGATACATTCTAATGATGATACCGAATATCATATTTCTGTTCAAAGTAAACAAATGGACAACGCGTTACTGGCTGGATAGAGGATATAAACCTGTTGGAGATGGATGGGACGAGTGGGCACCCAAAGTGGGTATTAGTATCAACGCATAGTTGAATAGATTAAAGATTAAAAGGGGACAGAGTACCTGTCAGTTTACTAAAAAATAAATCTGTCCCTTCTTCCACTTTTCCATAGGGATTTCAGAAGAATAAAATTATCCATTTTTGAATGCAGCACTCCAGATAGCCAGTGGCAAAACCAGGCTACCCACCTAAGCCGGGAGACTTTATAAAATCAGGGGCTTGCAAAAAGCATGATTTCGGATACCTCAAGACTGGAAATTATCTCGTTTTAGACAGGTAGCCATTCTTTTCAATACAGACAACAGCTAAACTTAAATATTTTTCAATTCCAGAGCCGAATTTCCAGGCGCTTTAAACCAATAAAAATCCGGATAATGAAATGTGCGATCGTCATTGGGGTCCCACACCATCATTTTACGCAATTGCTCCATGGTAGGGCAATTATCCCTTAAAAAAGGCTGTACAACCGTTTGAAGTTCCTTTTTAAGGGGGTCTCCCTTGATGATTTCTGAGGCATCATTTTTTAAGCTATTAAAACGTTCAACCGGATTTCCAAAAAATTCCAAAGAAACCATGGAAATATGACAACTGCCCATGCCAAGGGGTTTTGCATTGCCCAGCTTATGGCGCATGGGTCCCCTTAACCGAGTAGTACCATTATCACCGATACTAACCGCCACATCACTTTCCAGAACCAAGGTATAAATCAACAGGTTCAATTCTTCCCGGCGTAAATTGGAAAAGCTTACCTGAAAATCAAAATGATACCCCGGCGATAAAGCGCGCACCGTCCACGCACGGGCCTTTAAATTATCAAGTACCTTGAAAGATCCCTCGTTCACCTTGGGTTGATGAAAATACATCTTTCTGCTTTTCCCATCAAATTTCTCTGTTTCCGGTGTTTTGTAAAATGACCTGTGCCTCGTAGCAGGCGTACCCATGAGAATTTCGTGATGGTCAAACTTAAAATCGGATTCCTTAAGGACACCGTCACTGATACTCACATTTCCTTTATGCACCCGGGCATCCTTACCTCGCTCCATCATACCGAACATCCGACAGGCAATGCAAAGGGAATCAACACGAGAACAGGGTGCAGAGGCAGGATTTTGTTGAACGCCTTCTCCATTTGTAATGGAGCATCCTCCCCCAATGGTTTCAGCAAGGCTGCGCAGCATGCCCTTTAAAGACGACCCGGGAATCACCGGTTGATCTTCCCATCTTTCTTCTTTATTTCCCTTTACCTTTATTTTGCGTGTCAAAAAAGGTTTGGGAACGGCAGCGGTACCTTTGGAGATGAAAAGAGGGGTGAGATTCTCCAACGTACAATGGATCAGGCCGCTTAAACTTGAAAACTTTTCATCCGTCACAGGTGTTCTGCGCTCAATATTCTCCCGGATGGGAATCATTCGATAAGGATTCCAGAAATCTTCACCCTGGGGCATTATTCACCTCCTTTTATTTCTTTTAGACTGTGGTACCGACTGAAGCGGGGAACACCGGCATTATCTACCCACCTTTCCACCTTCAGCATCACCCGTCCCCTGGAAAAACTACGGCCCCCCACCGGATAAACAAATCGCTGGGGTACCTGCTGCTCTATCCATTCGTCTTCCATGTCCGTGCGTATGCCCCACAACATGAATTCAGCCGTGTTCCGTTCAAGGCCATCCAACTCAGTCGAATAATCATCCAAGCCATATGGATCGGGCGTATTACCCAAATATACCATACGGGTTCCTTCTTCCAGACATCGCCACTGAAGCTCTCCATCGGGCCAGAAAATCCGGCCCTGCCGGGTTGTCTCCGGAAAAATTTCCACCTCTTTCATGGGTTTTAATTCAAACCCATCTGGTTGAAACGCCATTAAAACCGCACTTTCCGGCCATTGCCTCCCCTTGACACATGCCAGAAACCCATCCTGTGCCAAATCACCACAAAGAAGAAAAGCCATCACTGCCCTCCCCTGCAAAAATCATCCATGGGTGCTGGCCATGTGGAGGTTTCCAGCAAATTCACCAGATCATCCAATGCCGGTTGACAGATATCTTTCCAGTTTTCCGTAATATTGTATTCCTGGCGAAGCCCGTTTATGACCGGGTCAGGAAGAGCTACCCCTTCTGCACTGCCTTCTGGGTAAAATCCGTACTCCCGGCATTCATCCGGAGAACAGACACCGCCCAAGCCGGAAAGCATTCCAAGGGGTTTAAAAAAAGAGGTGATCTGAAATTCCTCAACCTTTGCTTTTATTCGTCCAAGCCCCCGGCTTTTCCCGAACCCGATACGCACCAAGCCAGCCTCCATGTCTCGCAGCACCAGTCCCAGTAAACCCAGTTGCCACCTTTCAAAATTACGAATTTCAATGCTGGTATCAAACTCTCCCCGGGTCAGCACTTCAAGATCGTATTTGGCACCCTTTGCTGCCCCGCCGGTGAAGCGGTCTATGGCCACGCCATCCCGGATTTCAAGAACAGCCCCGCCGGTCTTCCTGCACTCATCTGTAAGATAAGCATCAGACGTGGCACACCGCCCCACAAATGCGTGGGAACCGAACAATCTACAGGCCGGGCACGAAAGTCGGTATATGGTGGATGTTGGAACAGCATCTTTATTGAAATCTTTTTTGTATTTTTCCAGGCGAAGGCCGCAGGAAGCCTGTTTTGCTTCTCCACGGCTCTCTGATCCGGGCGTAAGATACGGCAGACAGACAGGAACAGGATCATCCTTAATGCTTCGACATATTTTTTCTGCATAGGAGCGAATCACCCCTTTAAGGGAACTGCCGGGGATATACGGTTCACTTTTTTCACCAAACCGATATGTCTGCACAAAGGACATATCCACACCGCTCACGGTGGCCTGGCCGGATTTTATCAAAAGCGGATCAATGGGTGTGATCTTCATATGAATACGTGCGCTGTTCATCATTTTTTTCAGCATGGCATCTCTCCGGTTTTCAAGCGGTTAAAATACTTTTCAGGCTGGCTTCAAGCAACTGTCCGGCCGGTTGCATCTCTTTGGATACCAGATATGCCAGAAGGGAATCGGTATCGTTATAATCCACCTGGGTCACTTCTTTGCAAAGAAATGCCACCTGACCCAGCCCCCGGGAGGTGAATCCACCCAGCCGAAATCCGTTCTCCCATTCAGCCAGCGCTGCGGCCACAAGGGCCAGTTCTTTTTCATCGGGGTTTTCAATCTCAATGACCGTTGAAAAAACAGCTCCTCTGGGCACCACCTCAAAATCATATTTTGCCTTGGGTCTTGCCGTTTCAGAATCCCGATCAATACAGACCCCATCCCGGATGGTGATACTCTCTCCACCGGCCTCAAGGTTTCCATCACTGAAAAAAATTCGAGATGCCTGGAGTGGGGAACCGAACAGAGTGCATACCGAACAGGTATGTTCCTTCAGCCATGAAATTTTCTCCCTTTCCGTGGACAGGGCTTTGAATGTTTCATAAATACTTTGCCGCACATTTTGATCACTGACGCAATCCACCCCTGACAAATCGGTATCCAGCAGGCAAGCCGTCAATCCGAGGTGAGGGGCCAATCGTTCAGCAAAGGTACGAAAGCTGCCTTTAAGGGAAGAACCCGGCAACAGGGGGGTGCCATCCGGGTCCAGCAAAACCCCCATGTCCGATGACATCTCACCCTCCTTTCCTGAACCAATGTGAAAGGCAGTCTTAAAAACCAGATCCCCCGTAATCCTGACTTTTTTATGGAATATATTCTGGGTCATTTTTTTCTCCGATGATCCTGTGTTTACTGCCGGGCTGCGCAATATGCGTAGTGGCAGATAAAATGTTCAAAATAAATAGGCAGGGCCTGTTCAACAGCTAACTTTAATTTTTCCTTATTCTGTTTCTTGATCCTATTCCGGTTTACTTTATCTTCGGCAGCAGACTCATCTTCCAGAAATGGGGCAAGCTTTTGACGGATTGCCATACTAAAGGAAGTGTCATCCTGTGAACCCAGCATGATATGGGATGAAACAAAAGACCAGAACGACTGGTTTTTTTTATTTTCTTTTTCGGCCTGTTTACTGCTAAGTTTTGTAAGTTCATCCATGCCACCGGCGGTTATCACAGCAGAAATGGATTGGAGCTGGGTACTGACCAGATAATGCTTTGGTGAATAATGGCAGCACAATTTTTCCACCGTGTCGCAGGCAAATTCTCTCAAGGTCTGATCCATGAAAAGGTTGAAGGTATCAGATGCCAGATAAGTTTTGTATTCATCCATTTCATCATTCCCCCATCCGCATCTGCTGATACAGATAATGGGATATCACCTGCTTTCCCCATTCCCGGGCCAACTTGATTTTTATCTGAAGCGTAAAGGATGGATCACCATTTCCCAATTCCACCGCTTTGGTTTCAAGAATTTCCAGTTGCGCAAGAAGTGTGGGCGCCACCTGAACCCATGCCTCCTTTTTCTTATCTTTCCCAGCCTGCTTTTTAATATAATTGAGAATTTCAGAAAATCTGCCGGTGGATGTTAAAAGAGACTCAAACCCACGGGTCTGGGATTTTCCGAATTTAAGTCCGGCCATTTCCTCGCCTGCCTTTTGGGATTCCGGGTATATTTCTTCCAGAAAAATATCCATTTTTCTGGACACGGATGCATCAATTCTCTTCATATATCCTCCTTCAAAATATGCAATGGATCACAAACGGATATTCGGCCGTAACCCTGGTCCCGCCGTAGCCCGATGCCGGTAATAACAAGTTCCCTGAGAAGGGATGTTAATTTATCCATATTTTCACCTGTGTAACAAAATAGATATACACTGCCCATGGCTGTGGCCACGTCGTCGGGCCGGGCCAACCCCATGGCAGAGTGCCATCCATTAACCGTCTCTGCGCCTGCCACACGAGTCACCTCGTTTATATCAGGAAAATTCAGTGCATCAATATCTGATACTGGCCGCAGGAATCGGTCCAGCAGCACCGCATGGGAAGCAAGGTTGACACTAAAATAAAATCCCGGTGGCGGTGGGGTGGTCATACGGCGCTTTAACCTTTTCTTAAAAATTCGGCTCCATTTGTCCATGGCTTTACTGCTGGGAATAACGGCATCTTGATTGATCACAGGTTCAATCGTCAGGGAAAGCTCCCCAAACCCTCGGCTGCGATCTGCACCGGCAAATATGGTATTCTGGGTCAACGATGCCAAAAAATCGGCCTGTTGGGCATCCAGATACACACCTCCGTTGAGAAATTGGGGATGATACCGGGCATCATGGGCATCATCATCCTTGTAGTAATCGGCCATGGCCTGGGTGATGTAAAACATACCGTTTGCCACTGTTCCCGTGACGCGATCAATGCCGGTATGTCGGTTGACCACTAAGCCGGGATCTATTTTTTCAGGTGCTTCAAGGGAGCCGTTCCAGAATCCGCCAAAGGGTTTCATGTCTTCTCCGCAACCGATATGGGGACAGGCCCAGGTCAATTGATCCGGGGGCACATTTTCCATGCGGCAGGCGGCCGTATCTGCCAAAGTGTCAAAGACACCGTGTTTGTCGAACCCCGGTTCCCGTTTACATGACACTGCTGTTTTGGGCAGTACGCTGGATATGCAGGCAGCATCCCGGGTCGGTAGCAGATCACAAAAATGAACAGGCTTTTCCAGAAAAAGCCGTTTGAACTCCAAGGAGGAGGGGCTTCCTCCACTTCGGAGAAAAGCCGCAGCCAAGGCACCTTTCAGTGTGCTGCCGGGAAGATATTCCAGGGTTTGAGGAGTACCGGTCTGCCGTTTTTTCTGGATCATCAACGGCGACAGCATTTTTGCGATGATATGATAATATTTTGTCATGGAATTCTCATCTCCTGATAATCTGAACCATCCAGATAAAAACTGGCTTTTTCCCGCAGGTAGGTATCCACATCCATGGTCTGGTCATTATATATCATCTGGGTGATGACAATATTGTCCGGTATCCGACCGGCACCGGTACTTTTGTCACCGCCCAAACGTCCCACCAATCCTATGGCAGCCACCAGAAGGCAATAGGCGTAGGGCGGATCAACCTCTTCAAACACGGCAAGATTTGTATGATGGGCGCTCACCGTTGTTTCAAATTTCATGGCCACACCGTATTCTGTGGAAAACAAATGCCTGTCCCGGGCCGTGCCCAGTTTCCGGTTCATACGCACCCTGGTCTGGGGAAAAAAGGAATTATGCAGATCGTCCATGGGACGGGCGTTACGGAAAAATATTCCGCCCTCTTCAAAACGATTGCCAAAAAGCCGATCCACAGGGGACGGTGCCCGGGACAAGGGAGCAAATGCCCCGGGAAATGACAAATCAATGCCATGGGGATCGGAGGGTTCCGGAAAACCCAGGGTTCTGGAGAGTTTTTCACACGCTTCCCGGATCACCCCTTTTAATGTGCTACCCGGAATACAGGGCATATTACAGGCATCCCGCTGTATCAGGCGATCAGTGATGATGTTGCCCTCGCCCGATCCCATATGCCACCGGGAGTTGAAAGCGATTTCCAGGGTCAATTCAAGTTTGTGATGCATGTGACCAGCCTCCTTTCCGGTGATGGTTCTTGGTGGTGAACTGAACAATTTCCATGAGATCCACCAGCATGGTGGATGTCCATATATCTTCCTCACCACCGCTGCGATCAGGGGCTTTCCATGGCATATCAGGGACACAGCCAAATTCAGCCAGGGCGTTATGGACAGCCTCCCGCTGGCCGTTTGTTGAGCACCGGGTATATAGTTTTAAAAATTCCAATGTACCGTTCATTTTATCTGCAAAGGGGGCATAGCCCATGCGTTTCAATCGACTCCGGGGAATACCTGAATAAATCAATTTTTGGGCATGGGTCAGCAACTGGGCCGCGTCTTCAATGGCATAGGGCTTCTGGTAGAGTTTTACCGGGATGGCACCGTTCAATTGCAGAAAATTTTTTCGGCTGTGTACCACTTTAGATTGATTAAACTGGGTGATGATATGAAAATCCACAAAGGGTGGTGAATAAAAATCCTTTGCATCAGGATGACGGGAACCCGCCTGTTTAGCCGATTTGAGAAGTTCTTCAGCCTGACTGAACATAAAGGAAAACGGTGTATGGCTTTTTCCATACACGACACCCAGGGATACCGTAAGTCCCCGGCCCTGGAGCACTTGATCAAAAAAGGGTTCTCCGTCAAAAAAGGATTTTGTTTTTTGGGTAAAACGCCGGGACACCTCCACGGCAAAGTCAAGGGCGCTGTCTGCGGTCATGTACACCAGAAGATCGTCCCCGCCCAGAAGCAGGATATTGGCCGGCACCACCCCATTCACAGGGGGACAGATTTCAAACAATGCTTCATGACACGCTTCGGTAATTGACTGATCGACCACCTGGGAAAAGCATTGAAAATCAGATTTTTTCCGAATCTGTTTGATCAATTTTCCCATGGCGTTGCCGTCAGCATAAATTAAAGCTGTATACCCCCTTCTGGCTTTACACATTTCACCGATCTTTTCAAAGTCCGCGGGCATTTCCCAGGCATCGGGGTCAATCTGCCGTTGTTCAAGGAAACGGATAAATTTACCCCACAACCCTTTTTTTTTGCCAAAGGTCACTTTCCGGGCACAGGCATCACAAAGAACCGAGGTATCGCCACCGTATTTGACACTTTGAGACGCCATGCCAGCGCAACTATCACACTCCCGTATGAATCCGGTATGGAGCAATGACGCAGAGGTTACCGGAATTTCGTCTTTTTTCTTTTTCAATTGTAAGAATGCATGATCCAAAGACATTGAATACTGATGTTCATCGTATGGAGATATTCCATAGAGAAGGCTAAGACCTCCCCGGGACATATCAGAATACAGGGACTGCAACTGCTCCATGGCTTGTTCCAGCTTCGGCAGTTCTGCCGTAATGATGAACTGACCCGCTCCGCCTCCGGAAAAAATACAGTCCACGTTTTCCCTGGACATCCTTTCTTCAAGGAAAGCTGGGGTTTCAACCTCATTGAGTTGTGCAAGAAGTCCGCTGGCCCCTCGAATTTCCACCAGCCTGTCTGTTCCGAACACATATTTCTTGATACCGGGAACATCCATCACCACAAGGTGCTTTTTTGTCATGAAGCCTCCTGTCATCGCCGTTTATGTTTTACCTGAATATCGCATTCATGGATTAATCTTCTTTCTTGCTAAAAAGCTCCTATATTATGCCTGTAGCCTGGAGCATTGAAAGAACCTCTTTTATTTTATTCAAAAAGACCATACTTTTTTCTTCAATATCTGTAAATGCCTCCTTTTTTTCAGTCCATGCATGATCAAATCCGTTTCGATACCACGTCATTTCTTTTGTAAAAGATCTCAACTCATCTACAATCCCCATCTCTTTGAGTTGATTATAGTAAGGTTTAAGTTCTTCACAACGATTTCCGGGGGTTTTAGCATTTTTCGGCCCAGGCTCAGAAAAAGCCCATTTTTTTTCCTGGATTTCAATCATTTTTAAAAAAACATCTGCATATTCTCTTCTTTTTTTTCGTCCGGAATTTAATGATACGCTGGCCTTTATATGGATCATTCCAATGGAGGCGATCAACTCTCTCATCACTGTATATGCCTGCATAAAAAGTTTGTGTTCAAGAAGCATTTTAGTAATTTCGTATTGAAGAAGAAAATACGCCTTATCATAGAGTCCACTAACCGGCTCCTGGGTTGTCAGATCAACAAATTTATCATAAACAGTCTCAAGAAGAATTTTACCTGTAACCGTGGCGTTCTTAGCTTTTTCTCCCACCAGTTTTATGGCAGAATTCGCCTTTTGAGTGACGTTGTTCACATCAACATTCCTGATACAATTTGTTAAATCATCAAAAGCCTTAATGATCTGTTCATCGTTAAGTTCCGGCACATAATTTACAGGAGACAATTCCGCAACATGCCCCAATTTTCTGGCATCAGCATCTTCGATTAAACGACTGACCCCTTCAGCCCATTCATTAATGATATAAAAATCTTTCATATCGACTATAGGCGCAAGGTCTCGATTTGCTTCAAAAGCACCATAGTAAACCGCCATTAATTGAATACTTTTTGCCTTTTGAAGAAAATTAATAGCCGCTGAAAGGATAATGGAACTGGCCCTGTAACCATGGGTAAGATCAATGGTCAGTCGATCTCCTTTATTGATGTGATATAGAATCTTTTCAAATCCTTCCCACTGAGATTTCGGAGTTATGGCATCTCCGATCTGAACATTAAAAATTTTATTTTCAATGACTCCAACATCCATAAGCCCCTGTTTAAGAGTTTCAAAGTGAGTCTCATAGGAACGTTGTGTTGAAACAATGATGACTTTATCAAAACTATCACTGCCGATAAGTTCTATTTCTGCCACTTGCACAAATTGTGTTTTAAAGGATTCTTTTTCGTTAAGTTTATAAACAGTCGGAGTGTATTCATACGCCTTGCTATCCTTTTTAAAACTTCCAAGTCCTAAAAAACTTAAATATATATTTGCCATTTTAGCCTCCAGAATGAGTGTTATTTCTAACAAATAAATTAATTGTCGAGTACCCAGAGCCCCCCTTGAAATTTATTCACTGTTCGATTTTACGGCTTTTTTTGCTTTGTTTATGACCTCAAGAACAAGGAAGGACGGGTTAGGAATATGCTGTTTCAATCCCCTCTAATCGGGGCAATGTTTCTGACTCGAAGTAATTGAGACTCGTTAAGAGTTTCTGAAAAGTCTCAATCCCCTCTAATCGGGGCAATGTTTCTGACCCACAAGTTTTGAAGCATTTTGAGAGAATAAACGCCTGTCTCAATCCCCTCTAATCGGGGCAATGTTTCTGACTTGGGAGTTTGATTATGTTATGTTGCCATTCTTTAAAGTCTCAATCCCCTCTAATCGGGGCAATGTTTCTGACATATAATCAATGATACGACAGTATTAGACAGAGAAATGTCTCAATCCCCTCTAATCGGGGCAATGTTTCTGACGGGATGGACCCATGCAAGTTAATACCAATGTACATATAGTCTCAATCCCCTCTAATCGGGGCAATGTTTCTGACTAAATCTGACTCCTGATTTTAAGGTTAATATTATGTGTCTCAATCCCCTCTAATCGGGGCAATGTTTCTGACATAAGAAGACCGAACGAACACCATTGATCCTGTATCGTCTCAATCCCCTCTAATCGGGGCAATGTTTCTGACTCGAATGTTAAAGTAGGTGTGGTAATTAAAGTGTATTAGTCTCAATCCCCTCTAATCGGGGCAATGTTTCTGACTTACAGGTTTGATCATCACATGAATGATTGTCCTTGTGTCTCAATCCCCTCTAATCGGGGCAATGTTTCTGACGAGTAGTCAGACATTTTGAGGGAATAACAAAAGCTCAGTCTCAATCCCCTCTAATCGGGGCAATGTTTCTGACAAAATTCACATGGTGTAGAAGTGTACCAACTGTGTTCAGTCTCAATCCCCTCTAATCGGGGCAATGTTTCTGACCTGAGTAATATTGCCCAGGAATGGGTAGATGCTGAAAAGTCTCAATCCCCTCTAATCGGGGCAATGTTTCTGACAATGTGTGAGCACCTACAAATTCATTTTGGTGGGTGCTGTCTCAATCCCCTCTAATCGGGGCAATGTTTCTGACGACTACTCCATAAAGGACAGGAATGGTTTAAGGCTATGTCTCAATCCCCTCTAATCGGGGCAATGTTTCTGACTCTGGGTAATTTTTTTACAGTACTGGCGCGGGTTTGTAAAGCCATTTTTCCGGACCTACCCCAAAAAGGGGGTCCCGTAGTTTTTCAGAGACCCTTTTTATGATTTTTCTTAGGCTAACTATTTGTAATAACAGAAAATATAAAATTTCCGGATCTATATATGTAACTTTGGCACATAATCATCAGAATTTATTAAATTTTCTGCGTACTGCCATACCGACGCTACCGACTCGGCGGGAGGTCCGGAAAAAAATTCTAATTGCTTCATTACAAATTGTCAAAGATCAATAATTAAAGGACTTTAAAAGAATTCAGTGATATATCTGATGTTGTAAGTACCCGTGCATAAATTATTCAGCATCATTATGCTTTTAATTTGTAATATTGACAATATTATTGAAAAACATAAATATACACAGCATATTTTGAGCATTTAATGTTTTTCTAAAAGGATGCCCGTTATTAGATATAAAACTTTTGTTACAAAAAGACAAGTAACTCACAATATCAAGTTAGTAAAACATCAATTTGCATGATTAATTTTACGGAATTTAAAACCAATGTTGAAAAATATATGCTCGGGTACTTAAAAAGAAATGTCCGGGTGATAGTCTGATCAAGGCATGGCGTGAACATTTGGGTCTGACCCAGGAAGAACTTGCCGCCAAAGCCGGGATAAAACAACCGGCCTTGGCCCGTCAGGAAAAAAATGATGCAAATCCAAGAACCAGTTCTTTACAAAAACTGGCAGATACCATGGGAATTTTTATTGAACAGCTCATTGATTGAAAAAACACTGCATCACCTGGTATACCGACGAAATTGCACATGCTTAAACACATGGATCATCTTCATGGTACCATCCGCCTGGGGAATTTCTTCAGCTCTGCGGCGGGTGGTGGCATACACCGGGATAAGCTCCAAATCCCAAGCATAAGAAACCAAAAGACATGTGGCCCCAAAATCTCCCTGAATCAAAATAACATCTCCTTTGTCAGCGGTGCTTTTGATCCATTCTTTTACGGGCATCACAAACTCTTCAATGCGTTTTGCCTCTGCAGGAATCTGCCCCCAATTTTTTTTTAAAAACGCTGGCATTGCAACAAAATTTTCCACACCCAGAGAGACCTCTGCATCTTCTATTTGGTCCTGACCCAAGTCATGGTTAAATATCAATAACATTTTTTTTATATTTTGTTTTACAGTTTTCATCATTTTTTTTATACCTTTCAATCTTTATGATTCTATTTTCAGATACATGTCCGAAAAAATAGTCCTGGTAAGCAAAAATATGTATATTTAGGTAGTAAAAAATTATTGTTTACCGGACACCTGTTTTCTTAAACGGCATTGAACGCCATAATTTTAAATTTTTTACATAAAATTTATATTTTAAGGACATATCACTTTATTGTAAAATAGGTAAGAACAAAATAAGTATTGCTT
>Ga0307929_1001064_pt1 | contig 23004 bp, 22 predicted proteins | sample AceLakmetage1330_FD_203160 | JGI IMG/M metagenome (GOLD analysis project Ga0307929, IMG submission 203160) | Saline water microbial communities from Ace Lake, Antarctica - #1330 | ecosystem: Environmental > Aquatic > Non-marine Saline and Alkaline > Saline | place: Antarctica: Ace Lake...
AGGTTTATTTCAATTTTATATGCAGTTTGGGCACTTTTTTTTAAAAAAAATCCCCATGAAGCGATTATCAGCTATTATTTATGTCAAAGCTTTACGAAAGGCGAATCCCAAGATACACTGATATTGGGCCTTTCAACAGGAAGCGGGAATTGCTGCTGTTTGTCTATTCAATATCGGGGTGTCAGGCAAAATTGCCTTATACGTAAATGTTGGATGTGATGAGGAAAGATGATGAATCGCTGGGGCATCCCCTCATGTTTGAAAAAGAAGTTCGTGAGCGAGACAAAGCCTGCGCCTACTGCGACGTCCAGATGGTTGAGAAGAGACCCCCGGGTGGCTCGCGGCGAACTGTCGCAACTTGGGAGCACATCATTAATGACGCAACCATCGTCACTCGCGAGAATAGATATATTTTGGGGCATCAATGGCATCCGTATCGGATAACAATAGGGTGAAGGCAAAAGTCTATTTTAAAGAATTTTCCAAATTATATGAGTCATATTCAAGGAGTCCAAAGCTTGGAAAAGCTCTAAATAATTACAAAAAGGGCATGGAATGGATCAGCCAATATTTAACCCATCATACTGATAATAAAAAAATTTTGGCTAACCAGCCATTCCACCGGACTCGCTGAAGCTCGCCGGTGAATTAAACGTTCAGCATCAAGTAAATTTAAAAGGTGGTCTGAAATGAATAATTTCAATTTTTGGCAGAAGTGGCTTCTATTAGTTGGAATTTATTTGGTCGTATTTGGGCTTTTTTTAACCTTTTTCAGTCAATCGAGCCTGATGGATTTTCTCTTTAATAAACAGATCGATCCAATTTTTTGGGTGAATGCAGAATTGTCTGAAAATACATTGAAATTTCAGGGTTGGATATACGGAGTCTTGGGGGCAGTGCTTGCAGGGTGGGGAACATTGATCGCATTTTGGGCTTTTTACCCTTTTAAAACTCGTGAGAGATGGGCTTGGAATGGTTTGGCATTGGGCACTGCTATCTGGTATATTGCTGACACTACAATCTCGGCAATGTATGGTGTTATATTTAATGTAGTTTTTAACACAATAATGCTCTTTCTATTGGCTACACCACTTGTATTTACGAGAAAATTCTTTACTAAATAAAAAGCCCGTGGCCGAACAAAAAAAATCAGCGGACGCATGAAGCCGCGACGCTGATTTAAGTGTTATCTGGCTCGAACGAACAGAAGATGTCGTTGGGAAAAAAGTTAGGGATATTATCAGTATTGCTGAGCTTGATCAGTATTAACAATGATGCAAGAATGTTTGAATTAAGGGTTCGGTGATATCACAAATTTGGCCATATTTGAATATTCTCAATGTATACCAACTAACGCAAAAGAGGTGACATCATTATTCAGAGGGATGGATGAAGGGTTAAGATTTATTATGGGCCTTTTATTTCGTTGCTGAATTGAAGTCCGTTGATCTTTTTTCATACGCCAGTTGTTTGATGGGTTGATGTACGAGCCACATATCGAAAAGAATTTGATATGAAATAGCCACCAAAATACGACTTCATAATCGCGGAACGCTTTTTTTCAGCGGAATACTCCAATTGTTGCAGCTCAGGCAGTTAATCCGGGCTTTCTTCCTTGTTAGTAGGCTTGCGTTTGGAAAAAGGCCAAGCATTGCCCATATAGGGCTTTGTAAAGAAAGCGATTATGAGGAAAAGTATTACTAAAAGAAGAGCTATCAAGAATAAAATGGTATTCATTTTTTAGTCCCCTTTCAAAATCATGAGTGAAAACCATATATCAACTTTTGGGCTTTTCGCATCTAGAAGATTTCTGGCAACACGTTTTACCGCAGGGAATTCCACTTTATCATGAAATCCAAATGGGCTGCAACTTTTTCTGAATGATTTCACCAATCAGCGTTTTGAACTATAGGTGTCCTCGTATGACTTGATACTATTTGTATCGATTAAAATCCCCATTGTCTTCTTCTATATCCTCGTATAACCTACTGTCTTCTGCCCAATATTTCTCTTCCTGCTTAACGACTTTTGCGATCAAGCTTTTACATGTCCTAGACTTTACCTTGCCAAATGAGAAAGGCAATTGTTTCCGGAAGTTTTTCATTGTGAAATCACAATGGGTTGCCATGTAATTTTTCACAACACCCCAACATGTTTCGATTGGCTGAAGTTCAGGGTGATATTGCGGAGTTCGAAGAATAGAATGCCCTGCAGCTTTCGCTATTTGGTCGAGTTTGTATTCCGGTGTGGGGGCAAGTCTTTTACATAATTCATAAAGCTCCGGTTTCAACATGTCCGTAGTCCACGGGATGCCACTTCTCTCCAACCAATCACAAAGAGCCTCTTTTCGAGTTGTTGACACAGGAAAAGCATTTTCCGCAAAAACATTATGATATCTGGCATTATCCAATATTATTAGAGAGTTCTCCGGAATGTTTGGTAATAGTTGGGCCTCAAACCATTTCGAAAAATTGCCCCAGTTCATTTGACCATGATAATCCCCTGTACGCCTATTGGCGTCAAAAACCAACTGAGCATTATCAACCCACCCATTGACGGTGATGGCATGTACTACAATAACCCGCGGACCTTTTCCGGATGGTTTGTTTACCCAGGGGCCATCTTCTTCAAGATACCATGTGAATTGGTCTGAATGATTTTTGTTTATATAAGTCTCATCTAAATAAACTTCGGGCCTTTTCAGGGAACCATCATTGTTTCTGTTCCCTATCTTTCTCCTTAAATATCGTCTTCTTGCAAGGACCACATAGTCTTGCTCTTTCAGGGCTGTGCGACGTTTGCCAACTCCATATGTAAATCCTATACGATTCAAAGACCTTAGAAAAGTTGACATCGGAATTTCAACAGAATGCTTTTCTAAGAGATATTCTCGGATCTTTTCAGCGTCTATTTTTTGTCCTTTGAGGTTCTTTTTCCGAATAAATTCTCTAATAACAGGCTGTAAATTAAGCGACAATCGATAAGGTGGCTTCCCTCTTTCTTTTTCTTCAACAACTACCTTCTCTTGCTTATGAGTGGCCATTATCCTTTTAACTGTAGCCTCTCCAATCCCTAATCCATGTGCAACTCTTCCTGTTGCGTTTTTTGTTGAAGCCGTTTTCCCAGCCTTCTTTTCTTCATCGAAGTGCTGCTTCAAGTTCACGATCAATTGTTTCATCTCGGGGGAGAACTCTTTGCCCTGAAATGCCATGATAAGCTCCCTAATTTATGCTGTCGATGTCTTATCGACTAACAATAGGGGTGCTATCATTTCTTGTTCAGGTTGTCAATGTTTTTCGTATCAAGTCATATGAGGACATCTATAGTGTCCGTCCACGAATGAGAGAATTTGTTCGAGTTCAAGGAAGACGAAAATTGTAACCGCAGGAATACATGGAAGTATTTCGAGGATTACAATTTTAGTCTGACGCCGAAATCGGGCAAATTGGCCATTTGTGGATAGCACTAACTAATGGCTGCCCCGCTTTGAAGCCTTGATGGGGTTGATTTTTGCAGCGCCTTTTGTGGCTTCCGCCTTAAGGTGGGTTGCCATGGTGCAATTGCCCATCCGCCATTTGGCGGAAGGATCCGGGAATACCATGCAGTACTCACCATCGGTATAATTTACCACTCTTTGACAGCCGACACACCCCTCGACAATCTTGTGACATGCGCCGCCATTAAATCCACACCCTTTTTTGGTCATGAAAGAACAGTCCTGACCCTCTTTTACTGTTGTACAAACCATTTTAATCACGTCCTCTCCAATAATCTTTTAACTTCTATTCGTACCAATCAAAAACTTGATTGTCAGAAACAATAGCCATGAAACTTCAGTTTTCAAGGAAAAAAATCACTGTAGGGGCACGGTGCACCGTGCCCCTACAGGTTGATGCCGATACCCAGCTCCTTCAGCTGATCCGGATCTACCGGGGACGGTGCTTCCGTGAGGGGACATGTCCCGCTGGTGGTTTTGGGAAATGCAATGATTTCTCGGATGGAATTGACTCCGGCCATAATGGCCACAAGACGATCAAACCCCAATGCCATGCCGCCATGAGGAGGAGCGCCGTGTTTCAGGGCATCAATCAGAAATCCGAATTTTGAGCGCGCCTCTTCCGGTGAAATACCCAACGCGTCAAACACCATCTCCTGGGTTTCTGCATTGTGTATCCTGATGCTGCCGCCACCGATTTCCGATCCGTTTAAAACCAGATCGTACGCTCTGGCCCTGACTTTTCCGGGGTGTTCCAGGAGTAAAACCAGATCTTCCTCCACAGGGGCCGTAAACGGGTGATGGACCGCCACAAACCGGCCATCGGTGTCATCATATTCCAGCAGTGGGAAATCCGTTATCCAGACGAAAGCGTAGTCCCCTTCCTTTATCAATCCCTCGCGCCTTGCCATTTCCAGGCGGAGTGCACTCAATGCGGGGTTGGCAATGGCGGGTTGATCCGCCACCATCAGGATCAGGTCTCCCGGAGAAGCGTCAAGGCGCCCATTGAGGGAAAGCTTCGTTTCATCGTTAAAAAATTTCGCCAGGGGTGATTGCCACTTATCCGCTGCGATCTTGATCCATGCCAGGCCTTTGGCCCCGTTAGCGGTGGCAACCAGGGATATTTCGTCCAGCGCCTTTCTCGAATATGCGCCGGCCGCATTCTTCACACAAATGGCTTTAACCATGCCGCCTGCAGCAACAACACTTTTAAACACCTTGAAATCCGATTTTTCCGCGATATCCGTGATGTTTTTAAGTTCCATGGCAAACCGCAAATCCGGCCGATCCGTACCAAAGCGATCCATGGCATCCTGATAGGTCAGGTGGGGAATGGGAGAAACGATTTTTCTGGCCATGATGCTGGTGAAAAGTGCCTCCATCATGTTTTCAAAGATATCCATAACGGCTTTTTCGTCGACAAACGCCATCTCCAGGTCCACTTGGGTAAACTCCGGTTGACGGTCCGCCCTGAGATCCTCGTCCCTGAAGCATCTGACCATTTGATAATACCGATCAAAACCGGATATCATCAGTAGCTGCTTAAAGAGCTGGGGGGATTGGGGAAGGGCGTAAAACTTTCCGGAGTTGATACGGCTGGGCACCAGATAATCCCTTGCACCTTCAGGGGTGCTCTTGGTGAGAAAGGGCGTTTCCACCTCGATAAAATCCCGTTCGTTCAGATATGCCCTGATGCAGGAGGCGATGGCATGACGCTTTCTGAAATTCTCAAAAATCTGTGGCCTGCGAAGCTCCAGATAGCGGTATTTCAATCGAAGGTTTTCAGATGCATCCACAGCGCCATCCACCTGGAACGGGGGTGTTTCAGTCTGATTGAGGATTTTTACTTCCCCCGCTTTTATTTCGATTTGCCCCGTGGGGAGATCGCGGTTTTCCTGGCCTTCGAGCCTGGGAACCACTTGGCCTTTGACAGCCAGAACCCACTCGTTTCTCAGAACATGGGCCCTTTCATGGGCTGCGGCATTGACCTGGGGGTCAAAAACCACCTGGGTAATCCCCTCCCGGTCCCTCAAATCGATGAAAATGAGGTTTCCAAGGTCACGTCTTCTGTTCACCCACCCCATCAGGATGACTTCCCGGTCCACATGGTGTTGCCTGAGGGTTCCGCAGTTGTGGGTTCGTTTCCATTCCCCAAGAGAATCAATGGCTGCTATTTGGGTTTGTTCGTTTTTCATTTTTGAAGTACGTCCTTTAAAGTCGATACCAGATTGTTAAAACCCACGTCGATCTGTTCCCCGGTGTTCATATTCCGCAAAACGGCCCTTTTTGCGGCTGCCTCGTTGTCTCCCACAATCAGGACGTTTTGGGCTTCCAACCGGTTGGCCTTTTTCATTTGCGATTTAAGGCCTTTTCCCCCGTAATCCATCTCCACCCAGAGTCCCTGCTCCCGCAATGCCGTCATCCATTTGAAGGCTGGTAAACTGGCGTTTTCGCCAAAAGCGGCGATAAAAAGGTCCGGTTTCCGGGGTTCCATCGGTTTTGACGCCTCCAGGAGAGCGACCAGCCTTTCAACACCAACGGCAAACCCGATGGCGGGATGGTCAGGGCCGCCGAGGGTTTTGACCAGGCCATCGTACCGACCGCCCCCGGCAACGGCATTCTGGGCGCCCAGGTGCTCGGTCTGAATTTCAAATGTGGTTCGGTTGTAATAGTCAAGCCCCCTGACCAACCGATCATTGACCTCAAAGGGAATATTTAACCCATCAAGATATGTCTTGAGTGATCCAAAATGTTCCCGGCAATTCCGGCAGAGAAATGCGGGTATGGTGGGCGCATTTTGAACAATGGACTTGCAGGTTTCCACCTTGCAATCAAATACCCGTAACGGGTTTAACTGTGCCCTTTTTTGACAGTCGGCACAAAGGGAGGAGGTCCTGTCGGCCAGATAGCTTTTCAGCTTTTTTTTAAAATCCGGCCGGCAGTCGGGGCATCCCAGCGAATTGAGATGCAAGCTGACATCCGTCAGCCCAACTGTCTCAAAAAGATACATGGCCAGAATGATCATTTCGGCATCGCTTCTGGGGCCCGGATCGCCGAAAAGCTCGACATCAATCTGATGAAACTGCCGAAATCGCCCTTTCTGAGGCCGTTCATGCCTGAACATGGGCCCCATGGCATATAATTTTTGTATGGGATAATTCTGGTACAATCGGTGTTGAATATAGGCCCTCACCACAGACGCGGTGGCCTCTGGCCTCATGGTCAGTCCCCGCCCTTTGATATCTTCAAAGGAGTACATTTCTTTCGACACGATGTCGGTTTCCTGGCCGATGCCGCGGCTGAAAAGTGCTGTTTTTTCAAGAACAGGGGTTTTGATTTCCCGGTATCCAAATGCGGAAAACAAAGCCCGGGCCTTGGTTTCAATTTCCTGCCATCGGGCGGACTCTTCGGGAAGGATGTCCTTAAAGCCTTTTAATGTCGTAAATTCCAATGGTTAATGTGCTCCCGTTTTGCTATAAGACACTCTTTTTTGACTATTCGATGGTGATTTTTTTGGCCACTTTACTTTTTCCCGGGGTGTTCTTTTTTTCTAAGGTCCTTATTTTTGTATCCACCAGGGTTTTGACGGCTTTGAGAAGTTCAAGGCGTGAGCGGTCAAGGTGTTTCATGAATTCCGGGGCGTTTTTAGACAAATCTTCAAAGCCCTGAAAAAATTTTCCCAAAGGGCATAATGCTTTGGCGTTACCCGCCTCGCTTTTCTTTTCGGCCATGACGAACTCCTTTTATGAATCAAAATGGATCAGTAAATGCTGCCCTTCAAGGGTGGCCTTGAGCGAGTCTAACGCAGCAACCTGCCGGGGAAGCATCACGCTCCGTTTGAAGCCGCCGATGCGAACAATCAGTTCATCAGCGATTTTGTGCAATGCCACATCCTTTTTCTCAATAAAGGGCAGTTTCATTTTCAATTGGTATTTTCCATCGATTTTGGTAAATTCGTAGGGTTTTCCCTTGAAAAACCGATCCAGTGGATTGCGTACGCCGTATATCTGGTCCCCCAGCGCCTTGAGGTTTTCAAATCCCAGAATTTCCCCTTTGAATAAATTCACCGGGAAAAGGGGTACAGGCTGAAAATAGGCTTCGGCTTCTTGCACATATCGTTTCTGGCTTTCCTGCCAGTTTTGAAAATAGGGTTCGTTGACCCCATCGGGCAACACACGATTCATGATAATCGCATCAATGCTCATTTTGTAGAGGCAAAAGTACATGAACGCCCGCTGGGTTTCTTTTAAAACGATTTTTTCAGGATTGGTGACCAGGCGCACGGTGGTTATTTCAGGATCCGTCAGCAGTGAATCCACACCCCGCAATCTATCAAACAGCCGCTCAATGGCGTCAAAATAGTCTTCACCCGGAAGAGGGATATCATAGAAGCGTTTGGCCATGGGCCGGGCATATTTGACGATGGTTTTCTCAATTTTAAAAATTTTGTTGATGTACCATTCCAGTGTCGTGGGAATACTGATAAAGCGAAGTGATTCACCGGTGGGTGCACAATCCAGCAGAATCACGTCAAAGCTGTTGTCTCTGGCGTAGCGGTTGATATGCAGGAGCAGGCTGATTTCTTCCATGCCCGGCAAAATGGCCAACTCCTCGGCGAGAATTTCATCGAGCCCGGTGGTGTTCAAGAGGGTTGAAAGATATTTGTGAATGTCGCCCCAGTTTTTTTCAATCTCTTCCTGGATATCCAGTTCCTGAATCCACAGGTTCTCCCCGACCTGGGCAGGTTGACCCTTGCTCTGGTTGAGGAGGGTCTTTTCCATGTCGAAGATATCCGACAGGCTATGGGCCACATCCAGACTCATGATGACCGTTTTATTCCCGCGTTCGGCCGCTTTAATGCCTGTGGCCGCAGCGGCACTTGTTTTTCCGACACCACCCTTGCCGGCGAAAAATATAATTCTCATGCTGTATTCTTTCTGATAGGCGAGCGTTGCAAATCTATGCAAGATATCACAACCGTCAAATTTTTTAAAGAAAAAGCGAGGGTCAATCGGGAAGGCCACATGGGAAAGGAGACATGAAAACTTCAGAGAAAAAATTTGGGGGGGTTAAATCATGATAAACGTCAATGGGGTGGCAGAAAAGGGATAGAAGCCGAAATTTGAGTTGACGTAGAAAGTGTTAAAGAATCATCGAAAGATGACAGTGAGCCATGGATGGCAATCTATCGGATTCTTAACACCCCTTTTCTTTCCCCATCGATACAATCCTATTTGCCCGATTCAGAAAACCAGGGCAAAAACCACAAATACAAATCCAAACAGACACAGCAAATTAATCGAAACATTCCATAGCTTGTTCATTGTCATCTCCCCCTCGAACCTTTTGTTTTCGTTTCAAGGCATCATTAAGAGGAGCTCCCGGGTTGCTCCGTATCGAAACTTAAACGCGTTATGGATCATAGTGAAAGCAAGGGGCGTGCCGAACCTGAGGCAGGGTGTCTCACATTTAGTTAACACTTTGAAAATACAGATAAAAAAGTTTTTAGATCTATGGGTGAATACGGAATAGTGGTGTTTCAGGGCGTGCGTTACGGATGCGTATGTTTTATGCTGAGACTGGGGTTTTGGGTTAAGTCTCATAATGAGACGATCTTTTGTCTCATTAGTCAAAGATGGCCCGCACAAATTCGTCGGCATCAAAAGCCCTGAGATCGTCCATCTGTTCGCCGATGCCGATGAAACGGATGGGAATCTGAAGCTGGCTGGAGATTCCGATCACAATGCCCCCTTTTGCGGTACCGTCCAGTTTGGTGAGGATAATGCCCGTCAGTCCCAATGCTTCCTGAAAGGCTTCTGCCTGTGAGATGGCGTTTTGACCCGTTGTGGCATCGAGGACGAGCCATACTTCATGGGGAGCCCCCGAAAGCTTTCGACCGATGATCCGGTTTATTTTCTGGAGTTCCTCCATCAGGTTGACCTGGGTATGCAGTCTTCCGGCCGTGTCCACCAGGACCACATCAATCTTTCTGGAAATGGCGGCGGTCATGGCGTCGAAAGCAACGGCAGACGGATCAGCACCTGTGCCCTGTTTAATGACCGTGGCGCCCACCCGTTCTCCCCAGATGGTCAGCTGTTCGACAGCCGCGGCCCGGAAAGTATCTGCAGCAACCAGCATGACGGTTTTTCCCTCGTTTTTGAAACGGTTCGCTATTTTGCCGATGGTGGTGGTCTTCCCGACCCCGTTTACCCCCGCAATCATAATGACCAGAGGGTCTTCGGGTTTTGACGGTGCATTTTCAATCGGTTTTTGATCCAGTAAAGAGAGGATATGGTTTTTCAACATCTCTTTGAGTTTCTGCGGGTCTTTCAGCTCTTTTCTCGTCACCTTTTCTCGGATGGTATCCAACAGGCCCTGGGTGGTACCCACTCCGATATCGGATGTAAAAAGAATTTCCTCAAGCTCATCCATCAGCGTTTCAGTAATTTCTTTTTTGCCCGCAAAAAGGCGGTCAATCCGGCCGGTGAAAGACGATCTGGTTTTTGTAAGGCCGTGACGAAGTCTTTTAAAAACCCCGTCTGTGGTGTTTTCAGGTTTGTTTTCATTGTCTCCGTGGACCGGCGTACCATTGTCCACGGGGTTGGCAAGCTCAGGGCTTTGCGGTGTTTCCACCTGTTTGACGGTTGGTTCCTTCGGATGTTTTTTCTTTCTAAAAATGGCCATTCTAGGTTGTTCCTTGTTCAAGTTGTGAACTTATTTTTGAGTGAGCCCTTAGTTGGCGGCAAACTGTTCCTGCAACCGCTGGATGTCAACGGACACGAGTTTTGATACACCCTTGTTCTCCATTGTGATACCGAAAAGACGATCGGTGATGCCCATGGTTTTTCGGCTATGGGTCACCATGATTATCTGGGAGTCCCTTTTAATTTTGTTTAACAGGTCATTGAATCGATCGATATTGGCTTCATCTAAAGGTGCATCCACTTCATCCAAGAGACAAAAAGGGCTTGGCTTGATCATGTAAATGGCAAAAATGAGGGCCATTGCCACCAGGGCTTTTTCACCGCCCGAAAGGAGACCCATATGGCTCAGACGTTTTCCGGGGGGCTGTACCTCTACCAGGATACCGCTATCAAGGGGTTTTTGTTCGTCCGTGAGCTTGAGCCCGGCTGTGCCGCCACTGAAGAGGATGGGGAAGATTTCTTTAAGTTTTTGATCTACCTGCAGAAAGGTTTTGTTGAATTTTTCAAGGGATGTTTTGTTTATTTTTTTTATGGCGGCGTTTAAGGATTCTATGGAATTCAACAGATCCTGGCGTTGCCCCAGAATAAAATCACGGCGTTCTTTGAGCGCCTCATATTCCCTGATGGCTGTCAGGTTAACCTCCCCCATATTTTTCCGTACCTCTTTCTGGTTTTCAATTTCTTCTTTTGCTGCCGGTTCGTCAAAATCATCCCGCAGGAATTGTTTGTAAATTTCCTTCATGTTGACACCAAAATTTTCCTGGACCCTTTCCAGCAGGTTGTCGATTTTGAACCGGATTTCGGACTGGGCCATTTTGCTACGGTTGATCTCCTCAGTGAAGCCATCAATCTGATCTTTTAGCTGCGCAACCCGTTGTTCTTCATCCTTGATGGCATCCTTTCGATTGCGGTAATCCAACTCCCGGCGGCTCATATTCTCTTCCGCCAGTTGTAATTCTTGATAAAGGCCTTTGAGGGATTCTTTAAGGGATTCTCTTTTCACTTCACATGCCTGCCGGCGGTGTTGTCCTTGCTCACTATCTTTTAAGATGGCTTCTAGCCTGTCCAACGAGTCATCCAGGTAATTGTCGACCATCTCCATTTCACGGGCTACGCCTCGCTGAGATTCCATGCGGAGACGACAATCCTCCTTGAGCTTTGAAGCTTTTTCGCGGGTGTGCTCAAATTCTGCTTCAGCCTCTTCTAATTCCAGTTCTTTTTCATGGAAATAAGCGGCTTCACGCGCTTGTTTTTCCCGACTTTCATGAAGCGCCGACTGCAGCTTTTTCAGTTTTTCCTGCTGCTTTTCCTGATCGATTTCCTTTTGCTTGAGGTCGTCTTGAATTTTTCGGGAAAGTTTTTCAGATTGGTCCAGTTCCTGGCCCAGGCGAAACAGTATTTTATCAACATCACTGATGTCGTCCCGGCAGGACCATTTTTCGTCGGTCAACTGCTGAACCGCCATTTGATTATCTTCAATCTCAGCCAGAATGTCTTCCATTTGAAACCTCAGGTCTTCAAATTTTCGTTTGTGGTCGGCGACCTCCTTTTTCAGCTCGACGATTTCTCGTTTTCTGGCCAGAAGCCCTCTTGAGGTATGGGAAAGGCGGCCGCCTGTGATGACGCCACGTTGATCCACCATATCTCCTTCAGGTGTTACAAAGCATCGGGAACCGCCATGTTTTTCCAGAGCGGTCAGGGCCGTGGGGACATCATCGACCAATACGGTGTTGTTCAAGATGTCGTTGATAAGCGGTTCAAATTCTTTCGATGTGGTAACAAAATTTCCCAAGGGCAAAAACGTTGAATCGGTTTTACCCTCAATCCCGGAGATTTTGAGGTCTTCCAGCGGGGCAAAACTGCCGATCCCCCTCCCCTTTTCTTTGAGATAGCCCACCGCGGCTGCAGCGTCGTCTTTTGTCATGGTGATCACATATTGCAGTTTATCGGCCATAACCGCTTCGAGGGCCCTTTCATACCGGGGTTCCACCTCAATGAGATCCGCCAGAATTCCCAGAACCCGACCTTGATTGCCCGGTGCAAAATCCCTGGCCCGCATGATGGTTCTTACGCCCACTTTGTATCCTTCAAAATTTTCCATCAGACCTTCCAGGCTCGCCAGCCGGGATCGACAACTGTTCAACTCTGATTCCGCTTTTTTTGCCTCCGTTTCAACGCGTTTTTTGATGCTCTCAAGTTCCTTTGTTTTTGAACCGGTTTCTTCGATACTGTTTTCAAGTTCCTGGAGCTTTTCCACGATCGTTTCCCGGACCCTGGTTTTTCTTTCGGAAGTTTTCAGGATGCTTTCAGCTCTGGCGGAGGTCTCTGCCAGTTCATTTTTCAGTCTGGAGCGGCTGTCGGAGATCTGTTCCAATGCCTTGTTGAGATAGCCCGTTTCATGGTTAAGGCCCACTGCATGGGTTTCACCGGCACTCATATTTTTCCTCGCCTTTTCAAAGTTCTCCCGGATTTCCTTGAAAAGCCGTTTTCGTGTTTTCAGGCGTTCCTCTTCAAGTTGCGCATCTTGCTCAAGATCGGCGGTTTCTCTCTTTAGCCTGAGCATTTCCCCTTTCCGGTGGTCTTTTTTTTTCTCCAGCGCCACAATGTTCGTTCGCACGTCCCCCTGCTCTGTTTCGAGGCGGGAAGCCAATTGAGAAAGGGTTTTGAGCTCTCCTTCCAGGGATTGTATTTCCGCCTCCCTTTTTTGAACCCGGTCTCTGCAATCAAAATGTACCTTGCGACAAGCGGAAAGCCCCTCTTCCTGTTCATCCAGTTCCAGGTTCAGGTCGACGATTTTGGCTTCGTGCCGAGAAAGGGTTGCGGCGAGCCCGTTTTTTTCATCCACAAGGGCTTCAGTGGAGTGCATTTTATGGCCCACATCATCCATGAGTTTTTCGTAAGTGTTCCCAAAAAACGCCAGTTCCAGATCCTGAATCTTGAGACTGAGGGCTTTGTACCGTTTGGCTTTGGCAGCCTGCCTTTTCAGTGATCGGATCTGTTTTTCGATTTCGCTTAGAATATCGCCAACCCGTTGCAGGTTGATTTCGGTCAGCTCGATTTTCTTTTGTGATACTGCCACCTTTTTTCTATATTTTGTGATACCGGCAGCCTCTTCCAGCATGATTCGGGTTTCCTCGGGCCGCTGCTCAATAATGTTTCCGATTTGGCCCTGGCCGATAATGGAAGAGGTTTTGTTTCCCAGACCCGTATCCATGAAAACCTCTTGGATGTCCTTTAACCTGCACGGAACATTGTTGAGCAGGTATTCACTCTCGCCGGATCTGTAAAGACGTCTGGTGACGGACAATTCCGGGTTGTGGGCAAAGGCGGGTGGAAAATCACCGGTTCCATTTTCAAAAAGGAGCGAAACTTCAGCCATTCCAAGCGGTTTGCTGTTACCGGCGCCGCTGAAGATAACATCTTCCATTTTCCGGCCGCGGAGTTGTTTGGGGCTCTGTTCTCCCATACACCACCGGATGGCGTCGACCACATTGCTTTTACCACAGCCATTGGGTCCCACAACGCCGCTGATGCCAGTCGGAAAGTCAATTTCCAATCTTTCCAGAAATGACTTGAAGCCCTGTATGGATATTTGCTTTATTTTCATCCCGTTCTCCGGTCCTGGGATTTTAAAATCTATTTGGATGCATTTTTTTACACTCTTTAATAATCAAAAATTTTATAATATAATTTCTGGATCTTGTAAAGAAGAAATACAATATGATGTGATAGAAAAGATAATAATGCCAAGATGTAGTGCAATTTGTTTCCATTTTGGAATGATGTTGACATATTCTCAGCAAAATCCCTATTATCGGACCATAAAATATACGGGGTGATACGATGATGGATCTTATGGAAGCGATAAAAGAAAGAAGGAGCACCCGTGCTTTTCTGGAAAAAACTGTTACCCGGGAGACGCTGGAATATCTTCTTCAACTGGCCATACAGGCACCCTCAGCCATTAACCTTCAGCCATGGGAGTTGGCAGTTGTGTCCGGGGAAGAGAAGAAGCGATTGAGTCGGTTGCTGGTCAAGCGGATGAAGGAAAAAAACATCTCCTGTGCGCCGGGCGCGAAAAATCGTCTCTCAGAGGCGTTCATGGAGAGACAGCGGGGACTCTTAAATACCATTCAGCCCCACCTGCCGGAAGACACCGTGTTTCAGGAATTTATCAATGAGGGGAGTTGCAACTTTTACGGCGCGCCCACAGCCGTGATCATCAGCATAGACCAGGTTTTTTCAAGTGCCAGGCTCACGGACATTGGTGTTCTGGTGGGTTATCTGGTTTTGGCCGCCCATGGTTTGGGGTTGAGTACCTGCCCCATCGGCCTGATCACGGCATTTGATGAGGATATCAAGGAGGAATTGAATATTTCGGAGGACAAACAGGTGGTGATCGGTGTTGCTGTGGGATACGGAGATCCTGACGCTCCCGTCAATGGTGGCCGATCGGAAAGGGTTCCTCTTCAAGACGTGGTGAAATGGCGGCATTAGACCAAAAGTTTCCTCCATCCCAGAATGCCTTCGGCCGGGTGGGGGTAGCCTTTTCCTCCGGGTTTTTCGGTTTTTTTGCACACGCCGGATTCCTGGCGGCCCTTCGGGAGATGGAGATTGTCCCTTCGGCATTTGCCGGGGCCAGTTCAGGCGCCATTGTGGCGGCCATGGCCGCTGCGGAAATGAGTAATGACGACATCCGTGCCCTTTTGTTTAATGTTAACAAAGACGATTTCTGGGATCCCGATCCTCTGCCCAAGTTTCTGAAAAACGCCTTGCGACTGTTCCGGGGATATACCGGCTATCTCAGGGGAAACGGGTTTGCGCGGTTGCTCCAAAAGCTGCCGGCAAAACGATTTGAGGAGTGTCGATACCCCCTGGCCATTTCAGCCGTGGATATAACCCATAGAAAAGAAAAGATTTTTATTAAAGGTGATCTCGTTAATGCCATAAAAGCCTCAGGGTCGGTCCCCATGCTGTTTAAGCCCACGCAAGTCGATGGTGCTCTCTACTTAGATGGCGGCATCAGCGGGAAGGCGCCGGTGGAAGCCCTGGCGGATCTTTGTGATCTGGACAGAATCCTGATCCATTTCATCGCTTCTGAGAATGTCAAAAACACAGGCAACGGGTTTATGGAAAAGCGATTCACCCCCTGGCGGATGCAGCACATCGCCATCAATACGGCCCGAATGGAAGATTATGAAAGGCAGAAAAGGGTTGTGGCCATGCGTGGGGTGGAGGTCATTGAAATCAACACCGGTGCACCGTCCATGGGCCCCAACAGTCTGGATAGGGGGCCGGCCGCCTACCGGGCCGCTAAAGTTTCGGCTCAAAAACAACTGAAGCGTGTGTTTATGGGTGCCTGCTAAATAGTTGGATTTTCGTTCAGTCCTTTATGTGCCGTGATACAAAGGATTTAATGGCATCCGGATACCGGGGGTCCAGGCTCGCGTTGCTGTGGTTGGATCCTGTGGCCACAAATAGTTCCGCTCCTCCCCCGGGGAAAGCGTCCCGCAAACGCCAGGCGTAGTGAAGGGGAAAATTCTGATCTTTTTCGCCGTGGATGAGCAATACCGGTGCATGAATGGTTTTGGCAAGTCGCACAGGACTGATGGCATCCATTTGAAATCGGTAGTAAATATCCATCCATAAAACGATCATGGACCCAAAAACCCAACCGAAGACAGGATTAACGCCCCGGTAGAGGCTGCGCAAGCCTTCTTTTGTCCGTGCGTAACACCCTTCCAGAAATAAAAGCCTGATACGATCGGGATGCCGGGATGCGGCCAGAATGGCGCCGGCCGCCCCGGCGGAATGCCCATAAAGCAGCACCGGTTCGTCCAGCCATTGCAGGATTGCTTCAATATCTTCGGCAAAACGGAACGCGTTCATGGACCGGTTGGGGGTGGAATTTCCGTGATCCCTGGCACTGTGAAAGACCGTTTTAAACCCCAGCTTGGCGAAAACCCGGGCACGACCCGTCATGCGGTCCCGGTTCCGGCTCCAGCCGTGGGCCAGCAGGACCGTCCCCCTGGACGGCATGTCCGGTTCAATAATCCAGGTTTCCAGCATTCCCCCGTCCACCGCGGGAATTTTAATATCCCTGACATGCCCCCAGTCAGGTCTGTCCTGAACCGGCCTGCGGGGAATTTGATGGACCAGGTACGTCAGAAAGAGCGTTAAAAGTAGATAAACCAGCGCGGCAACAATGAGGAACCCCATAAAGAATCGGTTACTCCATATTTGAATTTAACGGTTATTGAGGGCGTCTGAGATATTTTCAGCAGTTACTTTGATCTCATCCATATCCCCGGGTATGATTTCCCATTTTGAAACCGGAAGGTCAGGCCCTCCCGGGACTTTAGGGATCAGGTGAAGATGGTAGTGCATGACCACCTGATTGACGCCTCTTCCATTCAGTTGTACGCAGGCCACGCCGGATGCCTTCAATGCGGTTTCGATCCCCGCCGTCACTTTTTTTGAGGCCTTGTGCACAGCAGCGAGATCCCCGTCGGAAATTTCCCTGAGGTTTGCCGCATGGTTTTTGGGAATAATCAGGGTGTGCCCCGAAGATATGGGATTAATGTCCATAAAAGCCAGAACCTGGTCATCTTCATACACCTTGAAACAGGGGATCTCTCCTTTAACGATTTTACAAAAAATACAGTCTTCCATCATCGACCTCCTTGCCTTATTCTGCCAGTTTGTTTTTTTGTATGATGCCTTGAATCATTAACCTTTTTTCTTCAGGAATATCAGCCTTCTTTTTAATGTTCATGGATCGCATGACGTCATAGGACCCATCGTCAAAGAGCACCGGCACCTGGGTGACGTAATCGGGATGGTGACAGCAGCCCGGCGCAAAATAGCGTCCGGCCCTTCCTCCCTCTCGAAGGGTTTTTCGGGCCTTGTCGTACATTGCCTGACCCATGACCGTGCCGATCTGCCCGCCATAGGCGGCGACCATTTGCCCCGCATCATAAAGTCTCTTTTTTTTCGTCATTTGGTTTTCCTTTGTCCCGGTCTAAAGATTATCCGGAAGGTTTATCTCCGAAACAAGCTGTCCAAGGGGTTTAAGGCCTTGGTCCCCGGATTTCTCAACCAGCGATTCAAGGGTTTTCAGGGCATGGGGGATGTAAGCCTCAAAATGGGATTTTTTCATGACCTTTGACAGAAATGAAAAGGCCCCCAGGATCTGAAGGTTCCGTTGAATGGCCAGGTAAGGGTAGTCCCTTTCAAAAGGGCTGGCCCATGCGGGGTTATGGTCTTTGACCCGGGCCACATAATCGTCATGGATTTGCTGTTTCTGAAGATCCGACAACCGGACGTAGGGGTCCACCAGAAGCGACGAGAGATCATAGGCCAGAGGCCCCAGCCGTCCCCCCTGCCAGTCGATGATCCCGATTTTTTCATTATCCACCATAATGTTTCTGGATTGGAAATCTCGATGCATGAAGAACTGTCCGTTCGCCCGGGACGCCATTTGGGCCAGGTGGTCAAAGGCGGTCTCAAGCCCGGGCCATGGTCTTTCATGCCCCAGAAAACCCTTCAGAAAGGCATCTCTGAAATAATGGGCTTCATATTGCTGCATGACGGTCCGGTCATAACGTTCGGTCTGCGCGCACCATGCGGGATCAAAACCTTTTTCTCCCTGGATCTGGAGGTCAAAAAGATGTTCTAAAACCTTTTGATAAAGTGGAATCGGGTCCTTGCCCGACAGGACCACGTCCTGAAGGCTTGTGGACCCCAGATCTTCCATGATAAACCAGCCTTCCGCAAGGTCGTATTGATGAATAACGGGAAGGGGCGTCCCTTTTCGCTGAAGGTGATGGGCAATCATAACATACGCGTTGTTTTCACGTTCTCGGGCCGCCGTCTTCGGGGGATTGGCCATGGCAATGAACGATTGTTTTGACACTGGCGCACTGATACGCCGGAAAACACGGTGTGAACCGTCACCGGGCAGAGGATCAAATGAAAATCTTTTTTCCCCGGGGCAGGCCTTTTTCATGAAGGCCATGATTTTTTGTTTGAATTCCTGATCCATAAGTGAATCAAATCAAAATGTTATCCGATGACCCCCACCAGATCCTCCGTCACCTCGCCGGTCGCGGTAACGACACTGTCAATGACCCGGACGTTTTCTTTGACCGTGACATTTCCCCATAAAATGGAACGGGCAACCTCTGCGCCTTTCTCCAGGGAAATGCCGTTCCCCAGGACGGCCCAGTCTTTGAGCCGGGCACCTTCATGAATCCGACACTTTCGGCCCATCAGAAACGGGGCGCCGTTCAATGCTTCCCGGTTGGCTTCAATATAGCTTTCAATATTTCCCGCATCCCGCCAGTAATGGTTTTGCACCACATGTCCCCGTAGGGGGCGCCCCGCCCGAATGAGGGCACGATAACACTCCAGAATACAGGAAAAGCGACCGGAAGGGATATGGTCCAGCACTTCCGGTTTCATAATGTGAATGCCCGTAAATGCCAACCGTCCTGCTTCCGGCACAGGGTTAATCTCCAGAATGTCCTTTTGGCTGTTGAGTTTGATCTGATTGAAGGGCGCAAAATCATGAAGCACCAGGGTCACCAGATCGCCCCGTTTCTGATGGGTTTCCAAGGCCGGGCCAAGGTCGATGTCCGTCAGGATATCCCCGTTAACCACAATGAAAGGCTCACGGTCCCAGAACCACCGGGTTTTTCTGATGCCGCCCCCCGTGCCCAGGATCTCCGGTTCCTCGCTGATATGAATCCTTACCCCGAAAGGTCGTCCGCTATTCAGATAATTTCGAATCTGGCTTGGGTGATGGTGAGTGTTTACAACCATCTCATCCACCCCGTGGGCCTTAAGCCAGAAAATGGTGCGGTCGATGATCGGCCGGTTACCCACGGGAACGAGCGGTTTGGGCCTGGTTGATGTGAGGGGGGCGAGCCGGGTGCCGAGACCAGCCGCCAGAATCATTGCTTTCATGGTCAATTTTTTCCGTTGCAATTGTTTGTTACTGATTATACATGATGAAGGATCATGTCAATACTGTTTTCACCAAAAGAAAGGACCGTCAATGCATTCCACCCTTGAGCTTTCAGAACTTCACGATCACGTGGGCAGACTTTTTATGGCCGGCATGCCCGGGCCTCGCCTGGATGCAGGGACCGTTTCACTCATTCGGGACAGGGGTCCGGGCGGGATTATCCTCTTCAAACGGAATATCGTGGATCCCCTTCAGGTGGCAGCACTTACGAACGATCTTCAGGAAACGGCTCTGAAATACCATGGCGTTCCCCTTTTTCTGGGTGTGGATCAGGAGGGGGGACGTGTGGCCCGTCTGCGGGAACCCTTCACCTGTTTTCCCGGTAACAGCGCCATCGGCGATGGTCCCGGTTCCCACGAGATGGCCGCCGTTTTTGGCCGGGTAACGGCAACGGAAATGCGGCTGGTGGGTCTCAACATGAATATGGCGCCGGTTTTGGATGTGCCTAAAGGGCCAATGGATCAGGTCCTTCAAAACCGAACTTTCGGGGAGGACCCGGGCCGGGTGGGAAATCTAGGCCGGATTGTCATAAAATCGCTTCAGGAAAACGGTGTCATGGCGGTGGGCAAACACTTCCCCGGTTTGGGAAAGGCGCGCCTGGATCCCCATCAGCATCTCCCCACCATTGAAGCGGATCAACAGGAAATGGATAGCATCGATCTGCCGCCCTTTCAGGATGCTGTTCGGGAAGGGGTTTCCGCCATCATGACATCCCACGCCCTTTACCCGGGCCTGGATGCCCATTGTCCGGCAACCCTGTCTTATGCGATTATCACGGAACTGCTGAGAGAACGGTTGGGATTTCAAGGTCTGATTATCACCGATGATCTGGAAATGGGCGCCATCAAGAAGGACCCGGGCGTGGCCGAAGGTGCGGTAAAGGCCTTTGAGGCGGGAAACGATATCCTGCTGATCTGCGAAGATCAGGGACTTGTAAGGGAGGCCATGGACGCGTTGAGAAACCGGTTGCTTACAAATGAGGTGTTGCTCTCAAGGCTTCATGAATCAGTCGGTCGCATTATGGCCGCCAAGGAGAAATTCCTGAAGCGCTGGGAACCTGTTTCCCTTGAAACAGTAAAACGCTACTTCAAGGATAAAACCTGATTCTATGGCAAATTCTATGCAAAGCCATGGCGCAGCACATAATGCCCACCCAGTTCCAAACCCATGGCGAAAGTGAATGCGAGCAAGGCCAGATAATCCTTTCGATCCATCCGTAGTTCACGCAGATAGGTTCGAGGCCCCCGGTTGTACCCGCGGCTTTCCATGGCCATGGCTAGCGCGTCCGCCCGTCTCACAATGCTCTGGATCAGCGGTATCAACAAGGATGCAGTGGCCTTCATCCGTCGCAAAATGGGACCATTCTTGAAGCAGGCACCCCTTGCCGTCTGGGCTTCCCTGATCCTGTTCAGTTCATCCAGTATGGTGGGCACAAACCGCATGGCCATGGATATCATCATGGCCAGATCATGGGAAGGTACACCCATACGCTTGAGGGGTCGCAGGAACCTTTCAATGCCGCTGATGAGTTCGCCGGGTGAGGTGCTCATGGTCAGAATCGATGCACTCAAAATGAGGAGCGAAAACTGCCAGATAACGAAAGCCCCCGTGTGGAGGCCCTCATGGGTAATGGTGACCGGCCATGGGGGAAAAGGTGGAATGGGTGTTCCCGCCGTAAACAGGAGATGGACAAAAAAAAGGAGCCCCAGAAAAAACAGCATGGGACGAAAGGCTGCTCGAATGTGACAAAGATTCAGACGGCTCAGGGGAACCAGGATCAGCAGAAAAGCGGTAATCCAGCACTGGGTCAGCGTATCCCCTTTCAAGATCATTATGCTCAGGACAACGGCGGCGGCCAGCTTCACCCTGGGGTCCAGGCCGTGGATGATGGATGAGCGCGGAATGTATTGACCCAAATGAACCATTGACGATCTTTAACCGTCCGGATAAACCGGAACAAAAAAGTCTCACGCAAAGCCGCAAAGCCCGCAAAGAAAAGCCACAAGATGAATCGCTTTAAAACCCTTGGCGACTTGGCGGCTTTGCGTGAGACAAACATGCATTCAATTCCCGGCAGGCTTCCTCCAATGTCAGAACATCCGTGCGGACCGGATTTCCCATCCTTTGAAGTTGCCACATGAGCTCGGTCACTTCCGGGACGTCGAGGCCCACGTCCTTGAGCAACGCCACTTTGGAAAAAACGGCCTTAGGCGCTTCGCTCAAAATGATGCGGCCACGGTCCATCACCACAACCCGGTCGGCACCGACAATTTCATCCATGTGGTGGGTAATGTGGATGATGGTGATGCCCTGCGTGTGAAGTTTCCGCACCACATCAAGGACCATTTTCCGTCCGGAGGGGTCCAGGTATGCGGTGGGTTCATCCAGGATGATATAACGGGGTTTCATGGCCAGGACACCTGCCATGCACACCAACTGCTTTTCACCATTTGACAGGGCGTGGGGGGCTTTATTCCCGAAGGACTCAAGCCCCACCTGCGCAAGCGCTTCCCGGACCCGCCGGGCTATTTCCTCTGAGGGCAATGCCAGATTCCCGGGCCCGAAAGCCACGTCTTCTTCAACGGTCATGCCCACAATCTGGTTATCCGGATTTTGAAAGACCATCCCCACCAGCTGCCGAATGCGGTAAAGATCGGCCGGGTTTTTTGTACTCAGCCCTTCCACCCGTACGTCACCTATGGTTGTGGGCAGAAGGCCGTTTAAGTGCCTGACGAAGGTGGTCTTTCCACAACCATTGGGACCGATAAGCCCTATGTGAATGCCTCGGGGGATTTCAATGTTAATTCCCCTGAGTGCCGGTATTTCATCACCCTCGTAGGTGTAGGAGAGATTTTCAACCTGAATCATGCGGTGGGTCCCTGGATACGGAGCTTAGGTTTGACCTTTTTAACCACATAGGCCGTCGCCAGGATTTTAACCATATCTCCTATGAGAAACGGCAATACACCCACAGTGATTGCCTTATTAACCGAAAGTTTGGCCACCAGGGAAAGCTGGGCCACACCAAAAAGATAAATCACAACGGTTCCCGCAACAAGGGCGGCGATAGTCCATGCAAAGCCGGGTTTTTTTTTCAGGTTCACCAATGCCCCGATCACCCAGGCGCCGGCGACAAAACCGATCAAATAGCCCCCGGTAGGCCCGAGAAGAACGCCCAAACCCGCTTTTCCACCGGCGAATACGGGTAGCCCAATGATCCCGATCAATAGGTAAGTCACCTGGCTCAAGGCCCCCAGCCGTGCCCCCAGAAGTGCCCCGGCCAGGCCTAAAAACAGGGTCTGAAGGGTAATGGGAACCGGCGGCAAGGGGATGATGAGGTAGGCGCCGGCAGCAGTGCCGGCGCCGAAAAGGGAAGCATAAATCATGCCCCTTAGTGACATGCCCGTTTTCTTCAATTTCTCATCTCGCAGATTTTTCAAAACCAAGGGCGTCAGGGTCTCGGGTCTCGGCAATACCATTTAGGGGGAGCCCATGTCAACGAATTATCCGACTTGTGAAAGACCTCACTTGACGGCCGTTTTTTTTTGTGATAGGCAGAGATTCCTCAAGAATTTCCTATTTTATTTTGAATGTTTAATTGGCAGTCGGGGCGGAGTTTGTTTCCGACCTGCAAAAACACCACAACCATACAAGGAGGATTAAAGGAATGGCTTATAATGCGGTAGAAATGGCGGACTGGCAGATTTCCGAAGCTGCCGAAAAAAACATGCCGACACCTGATGAATGGCGGGATAAATTGGGCCTTAAGCCCGAAG
>Ga0307929_1001065_pt1 | contig 22998 bp, 18 predicted proteins | sample AceLakmetage1330_FD_203160 | JGI IMG/M metagenome (GOLD analysis project Ga0307929, IMG submission 203160) | Saline water microbial communities from Ace Lake, Antarctica - #1330 | ecosystem: Environmental > Aquatic > Non-marine Saline and Alkaline > Saline | place: Antarctica: Ace Lake...
ATTTCTTCTACCTGAGTCTGGTAAACTCAAACTTTCTCAAAATCCGAAGATTTCTTAAAAGCTACCACCCTAAAACATTACGGCTTTTTAAAAAGCCGCTATCCCTTTAGGGTAGCGGTAGTTTACAGTTTCACCTAAGACTCAAATTATGAAGGGAGCAAGCCTTCATGGTTACACCGTTATTAATTTTATATGAAAGTCTCACCAACACGCTGGAATTAAAAGACTTTCATTTTTCGTTGTGGGCAGGCCGGGGCCAGAATACGGTCTGCCCGTGGCAGTTTATATGAAAATGAAGTGTTAAAGTACCCTCAGCAGAGCCCCCCCCCCCGATGGGTAATAGGAACCAGCCAATTGTGCCGTCTAACGGTTCCGGCCGGGCCCATTGCCCATCGGGGGGGGGGCGGCATGATATCATTTGGCTCCGCGTCTACGACCCAATATTCGCTGCCCGTTGATATGAAAGAGTAGACATGACTGACATTCTTTTATATTTCGTTGTGGGCAGACCAAGGTCAGAATAAGGTCTGCCAGTGGCAGTTTATATGAAAGTCTCACCAACGTGCTAAAATTAAAAGACTTTCGTTTTTCGTTGTGGCTGGTAGTTACAGCCATGTATGTTATAAAAAAGACAAGCAAACACCTGAATTTTTAGCTCAGGAGTTGTTGGCTATGGAAGTTAGTGTAGTGTAAGCCTGAATCTACTTCAAGAAAAATTTATCTCAAAAAAGGATTTATACCCAATCATCCAGTTTCTCAAATCATGGAAACATCATAAGTGTATCCACCAGTAACACCAAGCGATCCTTAAGGGGATATACCGCCCAAAGGGGGGTGTTGGCGGAAACCTGATTCACCAAAACAGGAAACGGTTTTATAGTGTCAATTGAAATGGCAACAGGCATCTCCCGGGGGTTATCAATGATCAGATGGAACTGTTTTTTTCCAGTCGTAATACATAGGGCCTTTGGGCAATCATAAATCACAGGAGTTTGGGAAAAATCAATTTTTTCATGGAACCACACAATACCTGATTTTTGATTTGCCAGTGATTCCACAGACACCATGGCCGTGACCGGTGCAACGTCCATGGCAAAATCAATGCCCATGATATTAAAAAAAAGCAGGGTCACCTCATTTTCCACAATTGATTTCCTTTATTGTAACAGCTCTGTGAATATTTTTTTTACACTTAGCAAAACCACGTAGTGATCTTTATACAGTTCCCCTCCGCCCAGGGCATATTTTTTGGTGGCAGCAGGTAATGTGGAGATGACTGCCTTGATATGATTGGATTCAATGGAGAGTACATCCTCAACGCTCTCCACCTGGATACCGGATAAAATTTTTTCTGACTGTGCCAAGATAAACCGGGTTCTGTTAGACGTGGGACTCTCCTCAATTTCAAGCAGAGTATGCAAATTCACCACAGATTCAATGATGCCACGCACATTAATTATTCCCCGTATTGTCCGGGGGCACCCCGGCACCTCGGTGATGGGAGTGTAGGGCAAAATTTCTCTGATCCCAGCCCCTTTAAATGCAAAATAGCGATGAGCCATGGAGAATACGACAATCTCTATTTTTTTATCCGGGCTCTCCTGTTCTTGATTTTCCACAGACTTATCCTTTACCGCATCTAAAATTAATTGATGCTTTGATTGATCTGCTCCGATTTCACTCATTGCTTCATTCGCCTCACATTGACTTTACAATACCATTGTTTCCTGGGGTTTGATTTTGGACACGCCAGGTATCAGGGTTTTAGTGCTGATCACGCCATTGAACTGTCTGACTTTATCATGGACAAAATTAGAAATAACCTCCGCATCTGAACTGAGTAAATCCCTTGTCAAAACGGTTTTAACCAATAAATCCACATCCCCATGCACCGCATGAACTTCCACCACCTCATCCAGTTTGTATAAATGTTCAATGATCCGGTTCTCTTGCTTTCCCTTGACATTCATCAAAACAAAAGCCGTGATTCCCTGTTTCATCTCTGGATATTCCAACTCTTTGAGTTTTGACATTTTTGACCTGAAATCCTCCATATTATTGGGAATCATACGCGCCAGCCCAATGCCATAGGAAACATTTTTCTTTTTTTCCCAATACCCCGAAGAGATATAGGAATAAAGATCTGCCAGGGTGCGATTGGGAAATCGTTCCAGCAGTCCTCCCCGTTTGATGATGGCACAAAAAGGATTATAGATGGTTTTGTACCAGTCCCGAGACGCCTTGAATAAACTGACATCCCCCTTTCCCCCTTGAAGATATTGATGGTGTTGTTGAATCTGCCCCAGGAGTTGAAGATATTTTCCCGGTTCGGTGAGCTTGATCACCCGGGGCAGACCCGTCTCCTCACAAAAGAGTACCATCTCCTTATAAAGGAGATTATCAAGGGTTTCAATGCTGGGAATAAACTCCAGAATGGTGGCCAGAATTTCATCGTGTTTCAACTGCTTTGCCGCCGCCACCCGGTGATTGCCATCCATCACATAGTATTCATCCTTGATCTGGTACAGCTTGATGGGGGGCAGCACCTTACCGGTGCGCATGGCCTCCAGCACACTTAAAAACCGTTCAGAGGTTTTGTTGCCCCGGAATCGAAACTGATCATCAAAATCTTGATACCGCCCCACACTTCCCGTGATCTGGGCCACGTTGACCGTCTGAACCCCCCGGTCTTTTGTATCAAACGCGCCCTCCTTTTGCTGACGACTTTTAAAGTAATCCCCATCCCGGAGCCTGTCATTCGGGTCTTTTTTACCCATTACTTTACGAAACAACCGTGTGAGGATTGATGTGAATGATGTTGTAACCATAGGTATTGATCACCTTTGTTTTATTAACCCGGGTTATGCGTTCCTCCGGGGAATCAAAATCCCGATGGATATGACCATGGATAAAATAGTCGGGACGGTACTTATTAATAAAGGTACCAAAACACTTAAATCCCCTGTGGCAGGGATCTTCGGCGTCATGGATATACCGTGGTGAGGCGTGGGTAATGACAATATCCACCCCCCGACCCCACCACAGGGGAAATGTCAGGCCCCGGATATTTTTTTTCATCTCTTGTTCCGTGTATTGGTTGGCACCGCCATTGTACCACCTGGAGCCCCCCAGTCCCAGGATCTTCAACCCCTGGAACTTCTCAATGCGACCATGGATATTTGTGCAGCCCTGGGGTGGTTTTTCATCATATCGAATATCGTGGTTGCCCCGGACATAAAAAAGGGGTCCCCCAAAGGTGTGGCATAAAAAAGATAGATATTCCGGTGGCAGATCTCCACAGGCCATGACAAGATCAATGTCTGGAAATGCCTTTTTATCAAACTCTTTGTAAAGTTCGGGAAGCACCACATCCGATACTGTCAGTATTTTCATTGGGTCTTCATAATCCTTTTGGTTCTTTTTGGTTCTGGGTTCTGGGTTCTGGGTTCTGGGTTCTGGGTACTGGGTTCTGGGTACTGGGTTCTGGGGTAGCCTATCATTTTTTGAAGGGCACCTTCTAAAAATGAAGCGTTCCCTCAAAAAAATGCAAATCACATTTTAATGATACCGGTTTTGGTCATATGGAACGGGCAATTTCCTCGGCTTCACTGATGCAAAACATCAAATTACGGGGTAGCTTGGCATCTCCGATGACATGGAAAGTGGCAGCTGATTTATCTTCCAGTGCCTTGATTTCCCGTACGGAAACTTGCTTTTCAGAAATCACCACCATGTCACAGCCTTCCAGGGAAACGGTTTCTCCCCGGGTTTTAAAGGTGACCCCATCCCGGGTAAATCCTTTTATGGCAACTTTTTTATACAGGGTAATGTTTTTTTCCTTAATGCTTTCCCGCAGATAATACCGATCATTGGCAGACATCTCTTCGGCAAAGCGATTTTTGCGATTCAATACATGCACTTCACACCCCTGTTGTCCCAGAAAATCAGCGGTGATCAATCCGGTCATACCTCCCCCCAGCACAAGTATTTTTTTTCCAGGGGCTTCTTCATCGGAGAGGATATCCACATTGGTCACAAGGCGCATGTCCGTCTGGAAAAGACCTTTGATCACGGGCATATCCGGCATGGAGCCCGTTGCCAGAATCACCCTGTCCGGCTGAAATTCATTGAGAATCTCTTCATCCAAAATGGTGTCATGCTGAATTTGAATGCCAAGTCGGGTGAGTTCATTTCTGAAAAAATCAAGAATATCATCAATCTCCCCCCGCCCGGGTGCCCGGGCCGCAAGGGCCATAAGTCCCCCGGTGTCCGGCCCCTTTTCCACCACCTGAACCTGGTGTCCCCTCATGGCAAAAAGCCGTGCTGCAGCCATGCCCGACGGTCCGGCTCCCACCACCAAAACTTTTTGTGGATTCAAAGAGGAACATCCTTCTCTGACCTGGGCTTCACGACCCACATCGGGATTGACCACACACGAAGCGGGTTCACCGGCAAGCACGGCATGGATGCAGCCCAAGCAACATCCCACACAGGGTCTGATGGCAGAAAAATTACCGGCCAGGGCCTTGGCCGGCATGTGGGGGTCGGCAAGGAGGGCCCGGCCCATGGCCACCATATCTGCATCCCCATTGGCCAGAATTTCATCGGCAAATTTTGGATCTTTTATCCTGCCCACAGTGATCACGGGTATGGTTGCCACCGCTTTCACGGCCTTTGCCAGGTATGTAAAACACCCATGAGGGGAATACATGGAAGGGATGGTCAACTCCGTGGATCCATATACCCCAGCAGATACATGAATGTAAGCGGCTCCGGCCTTTTCAATCAATGGAACCAGTCGTACGGTATCCTCCAGTGTCCAGCCATTTTCCATAAAATCATTGCCATTAATACGGATACCCACGGGAAAGTCAGGGCCAGTTTTTGCCCGAATATCAGCCATGACCTCAAAGAAAAATCGGGTTCTATTTTCAAAGCTGCCCCCATATTCATCGGTGCGCACATTGGCATTGGGGGACATGAACTGGTTGATTAGATAACCGTGGGCCGCATGGATTTCCACAAAATCAAACCCCGCATCTTTGCACCGCCGGGTGGCATCTCCAAAACAGCCCACTATCTCTTTTATCTCCGGTATTTCAAGGGCCCGTACCTCTCCTTTAACCACAGCAGGGGCTGGAATGGCAGAAGGAGCCACCTTTTGAGGCAGATAACATTGACGTCCCCCGTGCATGAGCTGAACCCCAAACCGGGTTCCATAACCCTTGACTTTTTCCACCATCTGTTTCAAGGCGGGGATACATCCATCTTCATAGATCAAGGGCAGATCCGGCTGTTCCTGTCCGCCGGGATGCACACCGCCCCCACCCACCATCATCATTCCCACCCCTCCCCTGGCTCGCTCCACAAAATATTCTGTCAACTGATCGGTGACATAGCAATTGTCATCCACGCCAAAATTAATGCTCATGGATGGCATGAGAAGGCGGTTCTTCACCGTCATGGAACCGATTTTAATGGGAGCAAACAGATGGTTCAGATGGGGCATGGGGATATTCTCCTGCATAAAAGTAAATGATTAAACCCTGTTCATTTCAGGATGAACAGAGTCAAAAAAAGAAGAATTGCAGTCTGTTGGATTTTTCAAAATTTTGAAAATTCTGTGGACTATATATAAATCTATTCGGGAAATTTGTAAAAGTATTTTTGGGATTGATGAGTGAACCCTTAACCATCCCATTTTATTTTGATTTAAAACACTGAATATACAATATATATACCTCTATTCGCTTATTTTTATATAACTGCCACGGGCAGATCGTATTCTGGCCTCGGCCTGCCCACAACTAAAGATGAAAGTCTTTTAATTCCAGCGTGTTGGTGAGACTTTCTTATAAAAAACTTATTAAATTTGTTAATATCACAAAGTTGACCGTTAAAAAACCAAGGTGTTATTTTATATTAATTACAGGCTATTATAAAAATACACGAAACGTGGAATATATATATTTTCAATGAGCATTATTCTTGTCTCATTAAGGCCATTTTGTTATACTGCCATCATAATTGAAATAAAAATATTGGACAGCCTCAATATCACCTCAAAAATATTTTATAAATTTGGGGCAAGTTTTCCTGAAAAATGGAGTTATTCCTCTAAGAAATGTAAGCTGGAAAATCAAGGATGCCCTATATTAATAACTAAATTTTTAGCTGTCTTTGGATGAAACTAACTATTATGCAAAATATGAATTATGCTTTTTTACTTGTGGATGATCACGATTTAACGATTAATTTGTTAACAAGTATTTTAATGAGGAATGGGTATAAAAATATTCGAGAGGCTAAAAATGGGGCAATTGCCCTGAAAATAATTGAAAAAAACAAAATAGATTTTGCAATTATTGATTGGCATATGCCTGTTATGAACGGTATTGAATTAGTCACTAAAATAAGAAGTGACCCCAAAAATCACACAATGCCTGTTTTAATGGTCACAGGAGAAATGTCTGAAGAAAAGGTTATTTATGCCATCGAGGAGGGCGTTGACGCATACGAACAAAAACCATTCAATGAAAATCGCATAATGTCTGCAATTAAAGCTATTTTTAGAAATCGGTTGAATCCAGATGAAATGCATTATGAAATACAAAAATTATCCCAGCTCAAACTTTTCGGTAAACAGACACGAGCCATAGAGTACGCCGAGCAGCTTCTGAAAAAGAAAAGGCATCCATCTGTACTGACTATTCTGATTGAATGCTATTATAATCAAAGAAATTTTAACAAGGCAAAAGAATATATAGATGAACTTCTCGAGCTAAGAAATGACAGTAAGGCCCTTAATTATCTTGGAAAAATCTGTATGGAAGAAGATAATTTTGAAGAGGCATTGCAATATTTAAGACAATCCAGTGGACGGAATCCTTTGAACAGGCAAAGAAAAATTGAATTGGCGAAAGTGTATGCGAAACTGGGACTGGCAGATGAAGCCGTTGAAATATTTGATGAAATCAAACAGTCTGATCCCACTGATCTTGAACTGGTGGAAATGGGAAAGGTTTATCTTGCTACGGGAAGAGTAAAGGAGGCAGGTGCATTTTTACGCCAAACCGTTGATCCGATGCCAGAATCTGTCATGACATATAATAAATTTGCCATAGAACTAAGAAAAATTGGTGAATATGAAGAAGCAATCCAACAATACCAACGATGTTTGAGCATTGCTCCTCAACATCATGCAATTTTGTATAATCTGGGCCGGATCTATTTTGAAATTGGAAGATTTGCCGAAGCGAGCGTTGCACTTGAAGAATCGCTTAAAGCACGAATAACACCCAACGCACAAAATCTTTTAGATTATATAGAGAATCAAAACAAGAGTAACTCTTGAGGCTCTGCACCTTACTGAGGGCGGCGGTGGATCTTCGTCATTCCAGGTGTTGAGGATATGAAATTTTGGGCTAACCAACATAAAGCGGGACACTTTTGAGGCATGATTCTTTAAAAATGCCTATGAAATGGGGATTCGAAACATAATAATGATTGAAACTGTCCCGGATTATGGCAGTAGCCAAATTTTGACGATTCAGAAGGGGTATTAACATTATTATTGAATCAAAACAACGCTTTAAAAATATCAAATTGAGTCTTTGAAATACCTGACACCCCGGCAGGCCGGTGAACTTCATCGTGGCAGTCAGACCCACCAGTGACCACAAGATTATATTTTTCAGCCCAGCTCTGCATCAGGGCCTGATGTTCTGGGGTATGACCAGGGTAACTGATTTCAATGCCATGGAGGCCCATATCCAGAAATCGAGGAAACAACCTTTCCACCGTCTCCACCGGGGGAAGCACCTCACTGTAATGTCCTTTACCGGGAAAAGAGCCCGCTGCAGGATGGGCCAGCACCATTATCACAGGAAATGCCGAGGTGAAAGCCCCCGCAGTGGCAATGTCAATCCCTGATGGTAAATAAGCCGGGCTGTTGTTGCCAATAATATGATTGATTTTACCCGGGTCTTTTACCCCATGCTTTTCAGCCAAGGCCAGTGCAAAATGCCGCCGGGACACCGAAGGTGCGTAAGCTGCAATTTCATCATGTGTCATCTCCCTTGACAGCATGGGCTCTTCCCCCCCCGGGCCGAACATACGATTGATCTCGGCCACCCTGGATCGGATCAACGCCTCTCCCCTGCCCCTTCCAAGGGTTGTGTTCAAGGTTGTGATAAATCCATGATCCTGCAAAAGATCCGGTTTAAAATAGCACAACAGGTGCAGGGTTCCAGTGAAAAAAGAGTCTTTAAACCGTACAGATACCTCCACCCCGGGAACCACTTCCACACCCAGGCGAGTCCCCGCCTCCAGGGCAGAGGTTAACCCTCCCACCGTATCATGGTCTGTTACTCCCACCACAGAAACACCCAAGTGTTTCATGGTGGTGATGAGCGCTTCTGGAGTATAATCTCCATCGGAAGCAGTGGTATGATTGTGCAAATCTGCATAAAACATTAAAGAACTCCAAATTTTTTATATGAAAATGAAGTGTCCAAGCACCCTCAGCAGAGCCCCCTCCGATGGGTAATAGGAACCGGCCAATTGGGCTGTCTAACAGTCCCGGGCCGGGCCCATTGCCCGTCGGAGGGGGCGGCATGATATCATTTGGCTCCGCGTCTACGACCCAATATTCGTTGCCCGTTATATAAAACCTTGTCCAAAGGAAGGGGTGATGGATAGTTACGTAATTACGTAAACGCCTCATTCATTCTTCATCGTTGTCGTCGTCGTCGTCGTAAAGATGAAAATCAGGATAAAGGTGTCTGGCACAATCAGGGCAGATACTGTGGCTGAATTGTGCCTCGGAATATTTTTGGATATATGCCTCAAACTGACTCCAGCAGCCATGATCATCCCGAATTTTTTTACAATGCGAGCAAATGGGGATAATCCCCTGGAGCATTTTTATTTCATCCAGGGCCTTCTGCAATGATGCGGTTCTTCTGGCCACTTCCTCTTCGAGTTTTTTTTGATAGTGTTCCTTGGTGTTCATGGCCTCGTAGGTTCTCAATCCCAGCATCATGGCTGTCATCAATTTTTCTGACGTCAGTTCGGTTTTACTTTTATAATCATCTATCTCGTATTGCCGGATCACCTCTTGTTCCGGTGCAACCCCTGGCTGACCGGTTCTAAGAACAATACGAATGGATTCATTTTTAAGTTCATTCCGAACATATTTCACCAGATTCAAACCTGCCGTGTCACTTTCCATCACCACATCAACCAGCATAAGGGCGATATCAGAATGATCAATCAAAATTTCTCTGGCCTCTTTATCCGAACGGGCCTCCAGAAGAATGAGTTTTTTACCCTGGAATGAGAACCCCTGTAAGGCCAGTCGTGTCACCGCATGGATATCCTCATCATCGTCCACCACAAGGATTTTCCATTGGCCTTCTATCTCCTGGGGAATATCCCGGCCGTCTTCATCATTGAATTCTTCCACAAAAAGATTATCAAATTCATCGGCATCGTTCATCTGAGTACCCATTTAAAAGCCTCCTTCATGGGGAAGAATAATTTGAAAATTCACCCCATTACCCGAACTGCTTTCGCAGGTAATACTTCCATTGAGTTTCTGAGTGACAATATTATAAACGATGTGCATTCCCAATCCTGTGCCATCTTCTTTGTTGGTTGTAAAAAAAGGGTCAAAAATCCGTGTTCTGCTTTCCCTTGTCATGCCGTTACCATCATCTGTGTATTGAATAACCAAATTTCTTTTTTGTTTTGCTGCAAAAATCATGATTTTTCCGCTGTTTTTTCCTTTATACCCATGGATAAAAGAATTAACCAATAAATTTGTCAAAATCTGTGAATAAAGTCCAGGATAACTTTTTACCTCAATGATCTCCTGAAAGGCAAGGCAAATCTGCACATTTTTTCTTCCAAATTTAGGTTCCAGACTTCTGATAACATCCCTGAAATAAGGCTCCAGACTAAAGCGTCTCAATTGCTCTGTCATCTGATCCACGGAGACCTGCTTAAAACCGTTGATCAGATCCCCCGCCCGTTTGAGATTTTTTAAAACAAGCCCCCCTGTATCACCTGTGAAGTTGATGAATTCTTCAAGATCCGAGCGTTTCATTCTTTTTGTATCAAACAATTTTCCAAGTGTGTTGTTTCTGTTCACCATGGAGGAAACTGCAGTGACACACACACCCACGGGTGTATTTATTTCATGGGCCACACCCGCCACAAGGGTTCCCAGGGCTGCCATTTTTTCTGATTCCACCAGCTGGGCCTGGGTTTTCCTAAGTTTTTCCAATGTGAGGGTCAGATGATTTTTCTGCTCCGTGATTTTTTCATATCTCCTGGCATTTTCAATGACAAGACCACACACATCCCCAACGGAAAGAGCCAGATTAAGATAGCTTGTCCGATATTGAACAAAGGACAGGGCATCCACCTCCATGATTCCCATGGGTTCATCATTATATTGAATTTTAAATATAAATCCGGTGTTTGATCTTGTCCAGGAATGGAGCGTCGTACAGGCCAGCAACCGTGCCTCCACTTCATTATGGGCTTCTGTGTGAAGGGGAAGAGACACGCTATTTTTACGATCCCCCTGGCCAAAGCACAAAAAAGCAAGTCTTCCAGGGGAAAAAAGCATGATAAACAGCTCAAAAATACGATCAATGGCCTCTTTTTCACTGGTACAATTGGTCATTTTACCCAAAAGATCCAGGGCCATGGCATATTCTGATATCTGTTTATCGGTACTTTTCTTTTCCATGCTTTTATCCAATGATCAAGTCTTCTTGTATTAAGCGGGTGGTAAGTACCCGACAAAAAATAATCATAATAAATCGCTGACAGCCTTCATTCACCATATGACACCCATGGGTAAAATGAAATATGGAAGCCACCTGATTAAGCTTGCTTATGTACTTACCCAGTCCAAAGGATAGTTGCCCCAGCGTCCAACGGCACGGGATATGGATAGAAGCACCTCATCCGGTACCTGATAGGGAATTTCACCATGGTTATCAGACAGTAAAAAACCGCCCCCCGGCCCGGCGGCGGCAATGGCTTTTTTCACCTCATATTCGGCCTGTTCCGGTGTCCAGTCACACATTTCAATGCCATTGAGATTCCCCATAACCGTTAATTTTCCCCTGCACGCCACTTTTACCTGGCTGAGATCCTCCAGGGAACTGCACCCCATTATGGCGGTACCTGTTTTGGCAAGATCATCAACAATAGATAGTCCCCTCCCCGATGCCATGTGGGTGGCTGTGGGGCCCTTGATCTGGGCAATGGTGTTTGTGGCCACCTTAAATCCTGTCTTCAAATAAAGTTCCCGGGGAATGATGGTGGGGGAAGACACGGGATCAAAGTAACAGATAGCTGTACTGCCAGCTTCCAACTGGGCATTGGCCCAGTCCACACAAAATCGAGTATTCATGTCCATCAGCCGTTGGAACAAGTGGGGAGATTCGTAAATAAGTTCAATGTACCGGTTAAATCCAAGCTGCATCACTGGCAGGGAAAAGGGGGACATCACCACCCCGATAATGGGTACTTGATCCTGAACGCTTTCCTTGAGAAGCCGGGCAGAGGTCAATACTTTTTCCAGACAGGCACAGGTATCAATGGAAGGAGCTTCAAGGGTCTGAATGTCTTGTATATTCTGGATAAAAGGGATACCGGAATTGGGTGGGCCATCTTCACAGTAAATGACCTCGGCCCCCCAGGCTTGAACCTCCAACGGCGCATGGTAAAAATTATAGAGACAGTCATGCCCATATTTTTCAAGCAGTTTTAGCTGCCCCTGTGCCACATGCTCCCCCCGGGAAAAATAAGATTCTATGGACAATCCCAGCTCTTTGGCACCATGCATGGTGAGAAGCAAAAAAAAAGGGACATGATCCGGCTCTTGATGACCCAATGTTGTCAATACCCGCTCAAGGGAGGTCATATGTCTATTACCCATGGGACACCTCCATAATCTGTTTAATGACCGGCACCACACCCGATGCGGTGGTACACATGGCATCTGCCCCCACTGCGGAACTTAATTTGGAATCAAATTTAAAGGGAGCTCCCCCCACGACGATCTTCACATCAAGGCCCATGTCATCAAGACCCCTGCGAACTTCTTTTATTTTCAATGCCGAGGGAAGCATTAATACTGAAATTAAAAGCACCTTTATGTCGTCTTTCTTTACCCGCTCAACCACCTCTTCCACTGAAATATTACCGTAATCAGTAAGTTCAAATCCAGCGGCCCGGAGAAGGGAATAGACGATCTGCTTGCCCAACAAGTGGTGATCCTTTAAAACACAAAGGGCCATGCAGGGCTGATCCTTTCGATCAGGAGCCCCCGGCGGCAAAAGCCCATCCACCATTTTTTCACAAATTCGTCCCCCCATGTACACCTGGGAAAGGGCCACTGAACCGTCTTCCCAGCCCTTACCGATGTACTCCAGGGCCGGAACAATGACATTTTCAATAATGCGAATGGGTGAAATCTTTTGTGTTAATTCCTTAACAATAATTTCAGCGGCCAGTCTGTCCGCCACCAGAAGTGACTCCACCAATAAAGAGATTTCATGTTCCATGCAAACACCTCTCATCAAAAATTAACGCTGTCCCTGCCATATACTTCTATGGCAGGGTGAATATCTGATTCTTCAAACCTCTCAAAAAACATCTTTGAGGAATTGAAATTGGTGAGGCTTACCAGCATTATGACGCCTTTCCCCTGGTTGCCGGTCTGTTCAATCTGATGTAGTGTGACCCCATGGGGAACGTCGGCAAGAAGTTTAAGACATTGCCCCACGGTTTTTCCCTTGAAAAAAAGTTTAAATTTCAAGGTATCCTTCCACACCGAGGTCAAATCCCAATACACATCCAGAATTTTATCAGCGGAATAACTTCGGCTTGCCATGTATTCACGGCAGTGATCCCGGTGAAAGGAAACGCCCCTTTTACTCAGGGTGGCAACGGTGTTTTTAAGTCCAGGAAGGGGGTTACAGCACCGGGAAAACTTATGAACCCCCGGCTCCACCCGGGAAATATTTATAAAATTACGACTCCCTTTTTTTTCCGTTACCCTTTTTCCGGTCTGGGAGAGAACCGAGGCCATTTCCCACAAAATCTCACGGGGTTGCACGATGTCCTGCCCCACGCTTTCAAACAGGTCATCCAGGGTCTCAAAATTTTTATAGATCAAGTAGTTGGACATGGACGGGGAATATAAAAAATGTATGGAAAGCCCATGGCGATTCATCTCCTGCAAAAGAAAATCCCATCCTATTTTAATGGCATGAACCCGCCGTCTTTTCTGGAGATATTTATTCACGGCATTCCTGGCTTTGGGGGTTTTACAGATCAGTTCAAATCCCGGCCCCAGCCCCAGGGATTTTTTATCTGTAACAATTTTTACCATATCGCCATCGTTAAGCTGATATCCCGGAAACACCCGCAGATTATTCACCCAGGCATATTTACAACGATCCCCCAGGGTGGTGTGAACCTTATAGGCAAAATCGAGAACAACACTTCCCAGGGGCAGGTATTCAATATCTCCCTGGGGGGTATATACAAAAATCTCCTGATCCTCGGACAATTGACCAATAAGGTTCTTGCGACCCGCAGGTGATCCTTGAAATTCACCAATATTTTTCAGGGCATCACTGATCATCTGACGATATTCCCTGAACATCTCCTTGTCATCCCAGTGGAGCAACACCCCGCGCTGGGCCACCTGATCCATTTCCCGGTTGCGAATTTTCACAAGATACTTTCGATCCTTACAGGGAATTCTCACATGAAGACTCTGGTATCCGTTTGTTTTAGGATTGGCAATGTAATCCCGAATACTTTTGGGTACCGGGGGGTAAAGTTGATTCACCATGCCAAGCACCCGATAGCATTCCGGTATATCATCCGTGTGTACTACAATGGTAAAGTCCACCATGTTTTCCGCATTTTCACGTTCCAGGGTTTTTTTGGACGGAGAATACAAAGACCACAAGGTTTTTAAACGGGCGGTCACCACCACAGGATAGGGAAGTTCTGCACATATCGCTTCAAACCCCGACTTCATGTCCTTTACTTCCTGGGATTCCATGAATTTGTTGAGCATTCCCATTAGTTTTTTACTTTTTTTGGGAAAACGCTGTTGAAGTGAAAGATGGTAAAGTTTGCGTTTAAAGGTAAACAGATTTAATTTAGCTGCCAGGGGGGCATACACCTCCATGGTCTCCTGGGCAATGCGCTGGCGACGACTCTCCTGCAATGCCCCAAGGGTCTCCATGTTGTGCATTCGGTCTGCCATTTTAATCAGGAGAATTTCCGGATGCTTACTGGCCATTAACACCATTTTTTGATAGGTGAGATCCTTGCTCTGGGATGCTTTTAACCGGGAGAGTTTAAACTTTGTACACCCATCCACAAAAGCGGCTACATTTTTACCAAAAAGCCTTCGAATATCATGGAGATTCAGTCCGGGCACATCTTCCACAATATCGTGCAAAATGGCAGCGGCAATGAGTTCAGGGTCGCTCAGCCCCAGGCCGCCGGCCAGGATTTCAGCCGCTGCAATGGGATGGGTGATGTATTGCTCCCCGGATCTGCGGGTCTGACCGGCATGATGTTTATGGGCAAATTCCAGGGCTTTTAGCACCAGATTTTCTTTTTTCCCCGGGATTTTTCGGGAACATAAAGCGATCACATTTTTAAAGTTATCCAGCGGTAACTCTTTGGCCAACTCCACCACCGCATGGGGGGGGGTAACCGCTTGGTGGTCTTCCATACACTGTTTCCTTGTGTTCTGTTTTTGTTACCCGCTCTTGTCCGTCATTGGCCGCCTTGCTGGGCCCATAAAAATTTTGTTTTCCAGAAAATATAAAGACGGGTAATGGGTTTTAAGTTTTTTATTAGAAAATAAAACTTCCGAGCAACCTCAGCAGAGCCCCCCCCCCGATGGGTAATAGGAACCGGCCAATTGTGCCGTCTACGGTTCCGGCCGGGCCCATTGCCCGTCGGGGGGGGGGCGGCATAATACCATTTGGCTCCGCGTCTACGACCCAATATTCGTTGTGGCAGTGGTGACTGCCATGTATGTTTTTATAAGAAAGTCTCAGCAACGTGCTATAATTAAAAAACTTTCATTTTTCGTTGTGGCAGTGGTGACTGCCATGTATGTTTATATGAAAGTCTCAGCAACGTGCTAAAATTAAAGGACTTTCGTTTTTCGTTGTGGCTGGTTTTACAGCCATGTATGTTATATGAAAGAGTAGGCGAGCCTAACATTCTTTCATGCTTCGTTGTGGGTAGGCCGGGGCCAGAATACGGTTTGGCCGTGGCAGTTATTTAGGTTTTAAAAGAACGGCTATGGAATCTTTTCCGTTAATCTTTATCCGAGCGGGTTCTTCCAGAGCAATATATTTTAAAAAATCGGTTTCCTTTTTCACAGTTTGCCCGTCCAGCCATTGCCAGTCAATCATATTTTTATCTTTTTGGGAAACCCCAAGATAATTTATACCCAGGGAGGTGATATTATGAAAAAAATGGCTGCCCTGGGAGGGATCTGCACTGAGCTTTTCCGAGGTGGTTTCAATGATCGTAGCCACCTGGGTGATGTGAGACCACTTCACAGGAATCCCCAACCACCGGTCTGTGGTTCCCCATCTCCCGGGGCCAATGAGAAGATATTTTCGGCCCTTTTGCTTTAGCAACTGGTTCATCTGTCCAATTTCTTCGGCGATTTCAATTGTTTTTGAGGTATCAAATGCCTGGGGTTTTACATATATAATATCGGTGACAGGGGTTTCCTGGCTCCTGCCCATGGCCTTGTCTGAATAGCAAAATGAACGTTTCAACTCTTCCGGGGTTATTTTCACGTTCAGGGTGTTCTGGGCCACCATCATGGGTCTGATCTGGAGCAGACAAAATTCGGGTTTTTCCGGGTCATAAAAATTAACGGCAAATTCCATCTCCACTGGGCATCCCATGCCATTTCGACCCACCTCCAGCAACTGAGATAAGATGTCTCCCAGGGGAAATTCATTGAATTTCAAAATGGAGGCAAAGGTGAGCACCGGATATCCCTCTTTACTGAATATATCCCGGATGCGACCATCTTCGGGAAAATACGTGCTGGAAAAACGCTTTACCGGTGCATGATCCACGGCATCATCCAGGTCAATCCTTTCAAGCTCCATGTCTGGATGGGTGATATAGGGTTCATCTTTTGTTCTCATCTTAAGGGCATAAAAATAGCGCTGGGCATTTTTAAGGATATTATCCATCGTGGAAAATTGGGGGAGCAGTTCCGGGTATTTTGGAGAAAATCGCAGGGCAACCCCAGCATCCACCACGATTTTACCCAACCCCAGTGCCATGTGGGCCACCCCCTCTTCAGGCTTCATGTAATCCACCGGATAAAAATTATAGGACTGTGCCACACCGGAGATGGCCGGATAGAAATAGTCACCGTGCTGGCACCCCACAAGCTTCTGGATAATAACTGCCATCTTGTCTTCCTCAGGTCGATAGATGGAGTGCCGGGCCAGCACCCGGGGAGCCTCCTTATATAGTGATGAGTACACAAGTTTAATGGCCTGGATTAACTGCGCCAGCCTCACCTGGATTTTAGGGTGGTTATTGGGCAACATATAGGTTGCGTAGGCACCGGCACTGGATCTGTAGTGGGCATCTTCCAATATGGCCGAAGACCTCACGGCAAGGGGACCTTGGGTGTGGCGTAAAAAGCTTCTCAAATCATTGGCCAGCCATTGGGGAAAGTCGGCTTTTTTAAAATAGGTTTCAATTTCTACATCCGTATGAACTTCTTTTCGAAATTTCCGGACATCATTTTCCTGTTCAAAGGCGTCAAATCCATCGGTGGTGATCACCACAATTCTTGGCAAAACAATATTACCCGCAGGGAATAAATATTGGAGTTCAGAGGTTTCCTGGAACAGGCTGGAGATAAATGCAAGCCCCCGGGCTTTACCCCCCAGGGAACCTTTTCCAATTTTCATAAAATCAATGTCAGGATCGTATTCTTTACTCACAAAATCGGATATCAACCCTTTTTGCTTGATTTTAAGTCGATCCCGAATGGCATCGGTGAGGTTTTCTTTTAAACTCCGGGTGGTGGGAAAATCAGTTACCTTTATGGGGCGGATTCTGGCGGCCAGTTGCATTTCAAACCGTGCCATTAGCCATCGTGAAAAATGATTTCGACTGGCATGGTAGTCAATGGACTCATCGGGTACTGAATGGAGAATGCTGGCAAGGGTTCTCAAATTGGATGCCCGGGCCACCACCCTGCCATCGGGCATGCGGAACAAAAAATCTCCAAACCCAAGGTAATGAACAAAAAAATACCGGATATCAGCGTGGAGTGTAGGGGAATTTTTATCCAGAAAAAAAGCGGGGATGGCATCTGCCCGTTGTTTGTTATTAGGCTCTGATGACAGCATTAAAAGGGGGAGATCCGGGATGTCTTCATGGATTGCCATGAGCAGTTTAATGCCAGCCTCGGCATCATTTCTGTTCTTTTTTTCATACCGTACATCGGATATCACACACATAAGATATGTTTTATATTTTTCATATAGAATCCATGCCTGTTCATAATTTTCTGCCACCAGGATTTTGGGACGGGTTCGCATCCTCAATATCCGCTCCTTTTCATTGAGGGAGTCATCCATCACCGCCTGGGTCTGCATGACAATTTCTTTGTAAAGATAGGGAAGCAGTGTGGAGAGATAAAACGGAGAGTCTTCCACAAAAATCATCACCCGCACATTGGCAAGCTGGGTATCAGCATCCACATTCATGCTGTCTTCCTGGCTTTTCACCAGGGCCAGTAAAAGGTCGGTGTTTCCTCCCCACACAAAGGTTCTGTCAATGATTTTACGATTATAGCACTGCTCCTCCTCCATCACCTTACCGGCATCATAGGCAAAATAGTACACCGGTAGATCCGGATATAAGGATTTGATTTTCCGGCAAAGGGCATAGGAATCCATGTCACTGATATGGGGCATGACAATGACCAGATCATATGAAATGCTTTCCAGATCCGTCAGAGCCTCCGCTGCATTGGAAACCCATGACAACCGGGGGGGACGGCTTAGGTTCAAGCCCTGGTACTCATGGATAATCCGTTCGGAAAGGCGGCCGTCTTCCTGCATGATAAAAGCATCATAGGGACTGGATATTAACAAAATTTCATTTACGCGCAGGGCTATGAGTTCATGAAATGATTTAAAACAGGCTTTTTTTGGGCTTTTTTGCTGGGTCGGACATGTTTTCACGTTTCACCCCCCCGGAAGATCTGATGATTTTTGATTGGATTTGCAATTTTTGGGTGTAATTGATTAACGGTAACTGGATTCGGGCTGTGGGTCAACCCATATAACGGTCATGTCGTTCAACGACACAGCAAAGATTGAAGATACAACAAAGATTGAAAATGGTGATATGCCGCCCCCGGGGAGGGGTAATGGAAGCGACCCGGAACTGTTAGACAGCCCAATTGGTCTGTTCCATTACCCCTCCCCGGGGGCTCTGCTGAGGTAACCTTGGAGGCTACCTTTTCATATAAAAGGATCAATGATACTGCCTCCTGCCACCCAGCGTGAGCAAAATACTTGACAATCCCTTGCCAGTGTGACTTTTTGGGAAACAAATTGGCAAGAAACACAAACCATTGGTATCCATCCCATGGATGCCCAGACATTGATTAAAGGAAGGTGGATATATGGATGACAAAGAAGCAGCAAAACGCACCAGAGACACGGCAAACCTTTATTTTAAAGGGGTAAAGAATGAGGAGAAGCCCTATGGGCTGTGGCAACACTTTGACAAAGAGCTGGCCAAGGACATGTCCCTTTACATCACCGGAAGAATGTATTCCAGGGAAAAAATTCCCCATCCCACCCGTCAACTGGTAACGGTGGCAGCCCTGGCTGTGCTTTCCCGGCCGGAAGAGTTGAAACTTCACATCCATGCGGCCCTGAATGTGGGGTGCACCAGTGAGGAAGTTGCCGAGGTGATTTTTCAAACCAGCATCTATGGCGGAGTGCCCTCGGCGAATACAGCCCTGAAAGTGCTGAAAACCGTCATGGAAGAACGGGAAAGCACGGAAGAAGCCTGATCCCACACGGCAAAGCTGAAACTTAAAATTGTGCAAAGGGTCACTCAAAAATAAGGGATCACAATGGCAAAACAAAAAATCATCTTTATGGATCAGACCCTCCGGGAGGGCATGCAGCACCGGGGGATTGTTTTTTCCAATAAAGAAAAACAGGAAATTTTTAGGTTTCAACAACGCCTGGGCGTGGACATCTGCCAGGCAGGATATCCCCCGGCCCATGCCAGTGAAAAACAAAGCGTGGCTGATCTCCAGGAGATTGCCATAAAGGAAAAATTTCACACCCAAGTGGCAGGCATGGCCCGGGCCAATCCAAAAGATGTGCCGGTACTCATTGAAACTGGAATGAATCATTTTCATCTCCATGCCCACATCCAGCCCCGGGACGACAAGACAACGCAGGAACTGGGGTTAAAGCGAATCACGGATACAGTGAATTCCCTGCGAACCCAGAGGCCCGGTGCCGTCATTTCCATGGCCATGCTGGATATTGGCAACACGCCCCGGGCATTTCTGGAACAATATGGTGATTTTCTCATCAATACCCTTGCCATTAATATCCTTTCTGTGCCGGATACATCTGGACAAATGGCACCAAACACCTTCCATGATGCCGTAAAATTTATGGTGGAAAAATCCGTTGGTACCCACACAGCCATAAGCGTTCACTGCCACAACGATCTTGGAATGGCAACGGCCAACACCGTTATGGGGGTGGTGGCCGGAGCCACGGTGGTGGAGGTGTCTGCCCTTGGAATTGGGGAAAGAAACGGCATTGGCGATCTTTTTTCCGTGGGAAAAATCCTGAAAGACCAGAATTATGAAATGAATTTAAAAATTGAAGAGACCGATTTGTTCAGGCAATATTATACCCATGTCAATTCCATCTGCACACGCCAGGCCGGAGATCCTCTTCTCTCATGGAACACCCCCTTCTTTGGGGATGCTGTAAATACCCACGTGGCTGGCACCCACGCAGACACCGCCTTTGGAATGGGGCAGACGGAAAAATACTACCTTAATGTGTTGTGTGGCCGGGGGCTTGTGAAGAAATATCTCACGGCGGGGCAGATCCCTTTTGCCCCTGGGACAGTACCACAGATAACCCAGATCATTAAAGATGAAAGCGCCCGACGGGGTCGCCGCCTTTTTGATGGGGAGATCCGGGATATCGCAAACGACCAACACTTGCAGGGATAATACCAGGTCAACATAACTGCTTACCTTAGGGGAACAATTTTTCAATCTGTCCCCGGCTTACAAAATATAATAAAATCTGGGGACAAAATCTGGAGCCACCAATTTTTCAATACTTTTAGGTCGGTAGCGATTGCCATCTTATGTTTTTGTGGCAAATCGTTGAACCATTTTTCATATTGTTCACTACAGACTTTTGCACCGAATAAAATTTTATATCCCGGATAGTAACCAACCTCGGTAAACCGGTTACAGGGCATTGTTTATTTTAATGACTGTTTTTATTAAACCCGGAATTCGATCCCTGCATATGGAAAATACCACTTCGGCGTTTAAATCAAAATAATGATGACTGATAATATCACGCATCCCTTTGGCACCTTTCCAATCCACTTCAGGGTATTGCAAAAGCAATTTTTGATCTGTTATCTTGTCCAGATTTTTTAGATTTTCACCGATGGCTATCAGCATCATGCAGATGGCATCCAACTTGTCAATGCCAGCGTCCGATAGAAGAAAATCATCTGGAACATGGATGTCTTCATACCTTCGCTCAATACGCCTTGCCGCAGTTAAAATTTGATTGAGAATTTCCTTTGCAAGCTCACTGTCAAACATAAACTGCCTCTCGATCAATACGCCTTTTGAGAAATGTGTTCATCTTTTCACGATAATGAACGATATCAACCTTTGTCTGGTATGCAGTTTCAAGTTCTTCCTTAATATGTACCATGTAAAAAAGATCTGGATTATTCATCCTAACAACAATATCAACATCACTATCCAGCTTATTTTCCCCCCTGGCAAGAGAGCCGAAAATGCCTATGGAGGTAACACCAAAATTTTTTACAAATTCTGTTTTGTGTTTCTTGAGAATATTGAGCACTTCATCACGGTTTAATTTTTTTTTTCCCATGTGTTCTTTCCCCTATCAAACAAATTGTATTTGAAATCAGTTTATAAGATATGGTGATGAAGGGCAAATCTATTTTTAAATCTGCCAAAAATCTGGGGACACCATACTTAACTTTTGATGGTTGAGTAAAGATCTGTATGGTGTCCCCGGAATTATGAAATGGTGTCCCCGGAATTATGAAATCAGGGCATTGACCCGGTTAATGTAACAGTATCTTGATGGCCTGCCTGGCAAATTTTTACGCCTTGGTTCTGGACGGTCAGCTTAACGTTTGACATCATTGTTTATATAAAATATAGTTTAGACAGTCTGGCGTGATTTTTTAATAATAAAAATGATAATGTTTAGGTGTCATCATGATTGAAAACCATTGGCAACTTCAAGATGCAAAAAATAAATTCAGTAATCTGGTTGAAACAGTACAGAAAAAAGGTCCTCAGATTGTTACTAAACATGGTAAAGAGGCAGTAGTTATTATTTCAATTAACGAATACAAGCGGCTGACGAAACCCAAAACAACCCTGGTTGAATTTTTCAAAAAATCTCCGCTTGCTAAAGAAAAAATTGATTTTTCAAGAAGCAAAGAAATGCCCAGAGACTTAGCCCTGTAAACTACCGCTACCCTAAAGGGATAGCGGCTTTTTTAAAAGCCGTAATTTTTTAGGGTGGTAGCTTTTAAGAAATCTTCGGATTTCAAGAAAGCCTGAGTTTACCAGACTCAGGTAGGAGAAATCCTACCTACGATAGATGGGTTATGACACACATGATTGCCGCCCCAGATCAGCACCTAATGTCGTTTATGTTTAAGAAGAACTGAGGTAAGGTTCGGTGACATAAACCTTTAAGCCCATTTATCTTTGTCGAGGGGAAGTCGGATTTTTCAATTGGTAATAGATTGGGAATACGCATAACCTGAAGAGGAAAAACTTTATGTTAGTTTTTGTACTTAATCAAAAGAAAGAACAACTAATGCCCTGCAAGCCTTCAAAAGCTAAAAAATTATTAAAAGAAGGCAAGGCAAAGGTGATAAACCGAATACCATTTACAATCAAATTGATATTTGGTTCAAGTGGATATAAACAACCAGTAACAGCAGGTATGGATACTGGTTCTAAAGTTATTGGATGTGCTGCTATTGCTAACAATCAGGTTGTTTATCAATCTGAAATCCAGATCAGGCAAGATATTTCAAAAAAGATGCAAGCTCGGAAGCATTATAGAAGAGCCAGAAGGGGAAGAAAAACAAGATACAGGCCTGCTCGTTGGGTTAATCGGGCTTCCATGAAGAAAAAGGGGCGGTTGGCTCCAAGTGTTAAATCAAAAATAGAATCTCATTTAAGAGAAAAAATTTTTGTAGAGTCTATCCTGCCAATTACTGAATGGATTGTAGAAACCGCCAGTTTTGATATTCACAAAATCAACAATCCAAACGTGAATGGAAAAAGTTATCAAGATGGAAATCAAAAAGGCTTCTACAACACTAAGGCTTATATTCTGAGTAGGGATAATTATAAATGTCAGTCAAGGCAAAAAGTAGAGCATTCCAAGAAACTCAATGTTCATCATATTGTTTTCAGGTCAAAAGGAGGAACAAATACGCCTGACAATTTAATTACTTTGTGTGAAAGTTGTCATAAAAATCTTCATGATGGAAAGTTTACATTGAAAACCGGAAAATCAAAAACAAAACATGCAACTGAAATTGGAATAGTTAAATCTCAATTAAAGAATTGTTGGGATTTTA
>Ga0307929_1001066_pt1 | contig 22977 bp, 23 predicted proteins | sample AceLakmetage1330_FD_203160 | JGI IMG/M metagenome (GOLD analysis project Ga0307929, IMG submission 203160) | Saline water microbial communities from Ace Lake, Antarctica - #1330 | ecosystem: Environmental > Aquatic > Non-marine Saline and Alkaline > Saline | place: Antarctica: Ace Lake...
TGAAAAACTATTTCCAAAAGAAATTTTATTGGTTTGGCTTTTCAATTGTTATAAAATCGTGCTTTGCCATAAACTTGAACATACGCGCGGTGCTGTGAATATTTTTCAACATTCGTTCAAACTTCAGCGCCTCCGCCCTGGATTCACATTTTTTAAAGGCAAATAGTTCCCAGGGAACAAAGGCTTTGGTATAGGTCGATTTTCCAAGCTTGTGATCTTGCAGCCTTTTTTGCAGGTTTTGTGTTTGGCCGTAATAAAATCGGCCATGTCTTTCGGATTGAAGGATGTAGGTGAAATACTCCATCTGGTGTTTTTGAAAACAAAAAAAAGGGTAGCTACTTTAGTAACCACCCCCTTTAGCTTGTGGAGCATATCGGACTTGAATCCCGGATTTTCCAAAATCTTCGATTTTGATAAAAATCCGAGGACACTCGAAAAACTACGAAATCGAAGATTTCTATTTTTCGGTGCCGCTCACCACCTGACTGCTTACCTATTTTTAATTGAAAAACTATTTCCAAAAGAAATTTTATTGGTTTGGCTTTTCAATTGTTATAAAATCGTGCTTTGCCATAAACTTGAACATACGCGCGGTGCTGTGAATATTTTTCAACATTCGTTCAAACTTCAGTGCCTCCGCCCTGGATTTACACTTTTTAAAGGCAAATAGTTCCCAGGGAACAAAGGCTTTGGTGTAGGTAGATTTCCCAAGCTTGTGATCTTGCAGCCTTTTTTGCAGGTTTTGTGTTTGGCCGTAATAAAATCGGCCATCTTTTTCGGATTGAAGGATGTAGGTGAAATACTCCATCTGGTGTTTTTGAAAACAAAAAAAAGGGTAGCTACTTTAGTAACCACCTCCTTTAGCTTGTGGAGCATATCGGACTTGAACCGATCACCTCCTGACTGCCAGTCAGACGCTCTAGCCAGATGAGCTAATGCCCCGGAATTATTTTAAGAACTGGGTGGGTCAGACGCTCTAGTCCCGAAAAGTAGAAAATTTTCAATTTTCGCAACTTTTCGAGGATGCTCGAAAAACTATGAAATCAAAGATTTCTGGTTTTTCGGCACCAGATGAGCTAATGCCCCAAGATTATTTTAAGAACTTGGTGGGTCAGACACTCTAGTCCCGAAAAGTAGAAAATCTTCAATTTATATTACTTTTCGTGGATGCTCGAAAAATCACGAAACCACAGGTCTCTATTTTTCGGCATCCCGAAAAGTAGAAAATTTTCAATTTTCGCAACTTTTCGAGGATGCTCGAAAAACTATGAAATCAAAGATTTCTGGTTTTTCGGCACCAGATGAGCTAATGCCCCAAGATTATTTTAAGAACTTGCAATACCAAAAAGGATTTGCGGGTGCAAAAATAATATTTTTTCTTTTTAAGCCTAATTTTTTAATCTGCTAAGCAAAAATCAGTAAAGGTGTAACATTTTGCAAGCCGTCTGCTTGTTAATTAAATTTTTGCTGACTACTTTTGCCGCTATTAGTTCGGGCTTGGCCATTTTATAGTACAGCCCTATTATTCAATATCTTGATCTAAAATTAAATGACAAAAACATCTTTCCTCCCTATCAGGCAGATCGTAGTTTTACTCCTGCTTGTTTTTTTAATTCCTTTCTCAATCCATGCTCAAGAAGCCAAATACGTTTTCTTTTTTATTGGAGATGGCATGGGCTTATCCCACGTTACCGCCGCCGATGCTTATCTTAAAGCATCCAAAAGTGCAAATGATACTTCGGGCTTGTGCTTCACCAAATTCCCCGTTGCGGGCTTTAGTACTACTTACGCGGGCAATCGTTTTATCACGGGTTCGGCGGCTGCCGGCACCGCCCTGGCCTGCGGCCAAAAAACCAGCATTGGCACTATTGGCATGGACATGACCAAAATGCAGGCAATGCCTTCGCTTGCCGAGATGGCAAAAAAACAAGGTTATAAAGTTGGCATCATTTCCAGCGTTAGCATCGACCATGCCACGCCTGCCAGCTTTTATGCCCACCAGCCCGAGCGAAACAATTATTATGAAATCGCCTGCAGTTTGCCTGCCAGCAACTTCGACTTTTTTGGTGGTGGCAGCTTCAAAAAACACAAACTGAAGGATGAACAGATTTCGGCCTACGACCTGGCACGGCAGCAGGGATATACTATTACTAACACCAGAGAAGATTTTGATAAGTTAAAAAAAGGCGATAAAAAAGTATTTGCCAGCGGAAGTATTACCGAAGGTTCGGGTGCTTTGCGCTATGCCATCGACCAAACGGATGCGGATATTCCGCTCGAAGATTTTGTGGCTAAGGCCATCGAGTTACTCGATAATAAGAAAGGCTTCTTCATTATGTGCGAAGAGGGGAAAATAGACTGGGCTGCTCACGCAAATGATGGAGCCACGATGGTAAAAAATGTAGTTTCCTTGTCGGAAGCCGTTAAGAAAGCCCTCGACTTTTACGAAAAACATCCCGATGAAACCCTGATTGTGATTACTGCCGACCACGAAACCGGCGGTTTTGCGCTGGGGAGTGCTACGATGAAGTATGATAGTGATTTTGCACTCTTAGACCATCAGGATATTTCGGCACAGGCTTTTACAAGTATCGCCGATTCTCTCTTCGCTATTCCGGCTAATCTTAACGTGGGCTACGCCATGCAACTGGTGGAAGATTATTTTGGCATGGGCGATGATGCGGCCATTCAGCTTAGCCCGTATGAAAAATCACAACTGGAAGAAGCCTTCTTCGTTATGGCTGGAAAGATAAGTCCCGATAACGAGGCCGCCTATATCGATTATGGGGGCGATAACCCCTTGACGGTAACGGCCACCGAAATTCTTAACAACAAGGCTGGTATAGCGTGGACTACTTGGTCACATACCGGAGTTCCCGTCCCCGTTTATGCTATCGGTGCCGGAGCCGAGTCGTTTAAAGGCTTTTATGATAATACCGACATTCCAAAAAAAATTGCCCGCTTGATGAACATCGATTTTAACGAATAAACATTATATCTAATACGAAAACACACAAGCAGATGAAAACAAGAATTGAACACGACACCATGGGAACCATCGAAGTTCCTGCCGAAAAGTACTGGGGTGCGCAAACACAACGCTCGAAAGAAAATTTTAAAATCGGCGATCCGGGCTCTATGCCCAAGGAGATCATCCGTGCCTTTGGTATTTTGAAAAAAGCCGCAGCACTGGCAAATTATGAGCTTGGCGTACTAACCGAAGAAAAGTGCAAACTGATTGTGCAGGCTTGCGATGAGGTGATCGAAGGTAAGCTGGATGATAACTTCCCGCTGGTGATTTGGCAAACCGGCTCGGGTACCCAATCGAATATGAACATGAACGAGGTGGTGGCCAACCGTGCCCACGTGATCAACGGTGGATCGCTGGATGATGCAAAGAAATTTATTCATCCCAACGACGATGTTAATAAATCGCAATCGTCCAACGATACTTTCCCGACGGCCATGAGCATTGCGGGATATAAAATGATGGTTGAGACGACCATTCCGGGCGTTGAACTTTTGAGGGATACGCTGGCGGCAAAGGTGCAGGAATTTAAAAATGTAGTAAAAACCGGGCGCACCCACCTGATGGATGCCACGCCGCTGACTTTGGCCAACGAGTTTTCGGGCTACGTTTCGCAATTAAATCATGGGCTTAGAGCTTTGAAAGCCACGCTGCCCCACCTTGCCGAGCTGGCTCTGGGCGGCACCGCCGTGGGAACAGGATTAAACACGCCCAAGGGTTATGCTGAACTGGTGGCAAAAAAGATTGCCGAAATTGGCAAACAGCCCTTTGTTACCGCTGAAAACAAATTTGAAGCACTTTCGGCACACGATGCGATGGTGGAGAGCTCGGGTGCTTTGAAAACCCTGGCCGTAAGCCTGATGCACATTGCCAACAATACCCGCCTGCTGGCGTCGGGTCCGCGCTGCGGCTACTGCGAAATTGTGCTTCCCGCCAACGAACCGGGTTCTTCGATTATGCCGGGCAAGGTTAATCCCACGCAAAACGAAGCCCTTACGATGGTATGCGCCCAGGTTATTGGCAACGATATGACCATTGCAGTGGCCGGCACCCACGGACAATTTCAGCTTAATGTTTTTAAACCGGTGATGGTTGCCAACCTTTTGCAGTCGGCACGTCTGCTTGGTGATGCCTGTGTTTCGTTTAACGATAAATGTGCAGTAGGTATCGAGCCTCAGCACGAAAACATAAAGAAAAACCTTGAAAACTCGCTGATGCTGGTAACTGCGCTCAATACGCACATTGGCTACGAAAATGCGGCTAAGATTGCCAAAAAAGCCCATACCGAAGGTCTAACACTTCGCGAATCAGCACTCGGACTGGGACTGGTAAGCGAAGCGCAATTTGATGAGTGGGTTGACCCGGCCAAGATGCTGGGGCATTTGTAAAATAGGGATTTGTCCAATTTCGTAGCCCGGTGCTTCAGCTCTGGGATAATTTGAAATCTGCAGCAAGAAAAGCTGCAAAGGGCGTTAACGCCCTTCCCCCATGTAATAGGAGCAAATCATAAACCCAGCCATGAATGACCGGGCTACGAATTGCAGTTCGACAAGCTCATTTGCATCTGCTAATTACCCACTTCGGTATTCGATATTTGGGGCTTGACCATTCTATTTATGATAAGAAGTCACCCCGTGAATCCAGTTTAGGCGTGGGACATAATTTTAAGATAGGCACTACTGCCGGAAGTAATTCATGGGGTGACTAATTCCAGAATCTAAGCAAGAGCGGGCTTCGTTTGAAATTTTAAACTTTTTTGCAGTAAAGCCAAATCCTCAAAAAATTGCGGGTACGATTTGGAGACGCATTCGGCATTTTGGATAGTTACGCAATCGTTGGCCACAAGCCCGGCAATAGCGGCGGCCATAGCGATGCGGTGGTCGTGGTGCGAAAATACGGTGCCGCCTTTTATAGGTTCTCCTTCGATAAGCATTACATTGCCATCCAGGCGGATATTCACACCCAGCTTTCCCAACTCTTGGTGTAACACTAAGCCACGGTCACTTTCTTTTTGTTTCAAGCGGTCAACGCCATCTATCCGGCTCGTACCTTTGGCATTTGCGGCAAGTATTGCCAGGGCAGGAAAAAGGTCAGGACAATGGGTGGCATCAAATTCAAAACATTTTAGCGGAGACTTTTTGATGAGGATGCTATTTTCCTTTATACAAAGTTTTGCTCCGACACTGCGCAAGGCCTCCAAAATTTTTATATCGGCCTGCTTTGAGTTTAGATTAAGATTGGTAACCGAAACATCGCCTGCAATTGCTCCTGCCACAAGCAAAAAAGCGGCTCCACTCCAGTCGCCCTCAATTTGCATTGCGGCTGGAATATATTTTTGATTTCCCGGAATAGTGAAATTTTGATAATTCTGATGATTGATTGTAATTCCAAATTGGCGGAGCACTTCCAGGGTCATATCTATGTAAGGCTTGCTTTTTAAATCAGAAACTTCCAGCGTGCTGTCGTTTGCAACTAAGGGCAGTGCCATCAGCAGGCCGGAAACAAATTGGGAACCCGCCGATCCATCCACCATTATCTGCCCACCACGCAAAGGGCCTTTTACCCGAAAGGGTAATTTACCATCCGTGCTTTGACAGTCTGCGCCCAGCATTTTTAGTGGCTCTGCAATATTTTCGAGTTTTCGATTTAAGAGCGTACCCTTTCCGGTGATATTAACCACTTGATCGCTTAGCGCAGCAAGGGCAATCATCAGCCGGGCAGCCAAACCCGATTCACCGCAATCGATCAAACTTGCCTTTAGATTTATCCCACCCAAAATATGATATGCATTTTCCCGCTCTTCGATTTTAGCTCCCAGCTTGCGGGCAATATCAAGCATGGCCAGGGCATCATCGCAGGCAGAAGGATGAGAAATCTGTGAAGCTCCCCGGGCGAGCATAGCTGCAGCAAGAGCGCGGATGGTTTGGCTTTTGGATGCCGGCGCAAGTAGCGAGCCTGCGATGGATGAAGGGGAAATTGTTTTGTCCATGGTTTTAAAACAGTTGTTTATCCAGGTCTCCGACAGCAATTTTTTCGATCACTGCTTTGCCAATATCATCGAGTAATACGAAATAGATAAAATCCTGCTCTCGTTTTTTATCTTTAAGCAAAGCCGCTAGTACATCGGCTTTATTGCCAGTGAAATGTATGGGTAAGTTGAGTTTTAAAAATACATTGCGAATACGTTCGTAATTATAGCTTTTCAAATATCCCCGCTCCATCGACATGCGGGCGGCAATTACCGAGCCTATGGCTACTGCTTTGCCATGGCTTAGTCCGCTCACTTTTTCGATGGCGTGTCCAAAGGTATGGCCAAAGTTGAGTTTGCGGCGTTCGCCTTTTTCGTGTTCATCGCGGTTTACGAGGTCTGTTTTTATCCCGATGCTGCCCTGCACCAGCCGGTTTATCACAGCCAAATCCAAATTTAGCATTTTGTCGGTATTTTCTTCGATAAAATTAAACAAGGACTCATCGGCAATCAGGGCATGTTTCACAGTTTCAGCAAAACCATTCGAGCGTTCGTCAGGGGGTAGCGTTTGCAATACGTGCCCATCGTTGAGTACAAACTCGGGCTGGCGAAATGTACCAATCAAATTTTTATAGCCATGAAAATTAACGCCGTTTTTTCCACCGATGGCAGCATCCACCTGCGCCAGAAGTGTTGTTGGGACGAAGGCATGGCGAAGGCCGCGCAGGTAAGTGGCTGCTACAAAACCAGCCATATCGCAAACAATGCCGCCGCCGATTCCCAGAATAAAAACGGAGCGGTCAACGCCTTTATCCAGAAGTTGTTGGTAAACGTTTTCCACCGTTGCGAGGGTCTTGTTACTTTCGCCGGTGCCAATAATTATTGATGGATAGCTTTCCCAGTAATGGCTATAAAGCTGTGCTACATTTCCATCAGTGATGATAATAGTATTTTCAGGCACCCATTTGGTAAAATCGCTTAGTGGGACACCAAGCAATATATTGGATTCACCGCCGGGAGTTTTAATTGTAAATGTTTTCATGGCGTAGGTTTAAATCAAAATATGTAATCTTAATTAGCCATCAAAGTTCTAAGACAAAAATTTAAAAGAAGCAAAAATGAAATAAGAATAGCCAATTAGTCCCAATTCCTATTCGCAGATTACCATAAAATATTTCTTCTTGCCGCGCTGCGCCAGAATGTATTTGCCAAAGAGCAGACTTTGCTTATCAACTACAAAATTGCCATTTACCTTCGCTTTGTTTATCCAGATGGCATTGTTTTTTACAAACTCACGGGCTTCACGCTTTGAACCGGCTATGCCGTTCTCTTCCACAAAATCCACAATAGGCACACCTGCATCGATTCGTTCACGGCTCATGGTAGTCAAGGGCAGGGTTTGCGCTATGCCGCCCAGCATTCTTTCGCCTAAGGATTCCAGATCCTCAGCGGTAGCATTGCCAAACAATATTTCGGAAGCCTTCAACGCATCTTCATAATCTTCTTTGGAATGAATCATGGTCGTAACTTCGCGTGCCAGCACTTTTTGCAATTGGCGCAGATGCGGTGCCTGTTTATGTTCAGCTATCAGTGCCTCCATTTCATCCTGGCTCAGAAGCGTAAATATTTTGATGTATTTCTCGGCATCCTCGTCCGAAGTATTAATCCAAAACTGATAAAAAGAGTAGGGTGATGTTTTTTCGGGATCCAGCCACACGTTTCCACTTTCGGTTTTACCAAACTTGGTACCATCGGCTTTGGTAATAAGCGGGCAGGTAAGGGCATAAGCATTTTCCTGGTGTCCCAGCTTGCGCCGGATAAGCTCGGTACCTGTTACAATATTTCCCCATTGGTCGCTACCACCCATCTGCAATTTGCAGTTGTGGGTGCGATAGAGCGTTAGAAAATCGGTGCCTTGCACGAGTTGGTAAGAAAATTCGGTGTACGACATACCCTCTTTTGCCTCGGCACCCAGGCGTGTTTTCACCGAATCTTTGGCCATCATATAATTTACGGTAAGATGCTTGCCGATATCACGGATGAAATCCAGAAAGCTATAGTCTTTCATCCAGTCGTAATTGTTCACCATCATGGCACCGTTGGGCGTGTTCTCATCAAAATCCAGAAACCTGGACAGTTGTGCTTTTATGGAGTTTTGATTATGCCGCAGGGTTTTTTCATCCAGCAGGTTACGTTCCTTGCTCTTGCCCGAGGGGTCTCCAATCATGCCGGTAGCGCCGCCAATCAAAACGATGGGCTTGTGGCCATAAACCTGAAAATGTTTAAGCATCATCACCGATACCAGGTGACCGATGTGTAGCGAATCCGCCGTAGGGTCGATGCCCACATAAGCGGTGGTCATCTCCTTGTCGAGTTGTTTGTCCAGTTCGGGGGTCATATCATGCACCATGCCCCGCCATTGCATGTCTTCAATAAATGTCATAAGCTGAAAAAATTTCGGCAAATATACATTACTTTTGCCCAATGATATTAGTTACCGGAGCAACGGGTTTGGTAGGTTCGCATTTGCTGCTGGCACTGCTGGGACAGGTGCAGGACGAGCGTGTGCGTGTGCTCGTACGCAAGCAAAAGAGTATCGAAAAAATAAAACGAACATTCACGTGGTATGGATACGATTACGCCACTTTGGAGCATCGTATCGAATGGGTGGAAGGAGATATTATGGACTTGTATTCCATCGAAAACAATCTGAACGATGTGGATTACATTTATCATTGTGCCGGCAAGGTGTCCTTCGACAAGCGCGATATGCGTTCTTTGTTGCAGGTCAATCAAACGGGTACGGCCAATGTAGTGAATGCCGCCCTTCAGGCCGGAGTAAAAAAAATATGCCACATCAGTTCTGTCTCCGCATTGGGCAAAACCCAGCAGGGAGAAACCATTACCGAAAATCATTTTTGGAAGACCTCTCGGCAGAACTCCATCTATGCCATTAGTAAATATGCTGCCGAGCGCGAGATATGGCGTGGCCACGAAGAAGGCCTCGATGCGGTGGTGGTTAATCCTTCCATCATTCTGGGGCCCGGCAATTGGGATGGCGGAAGCAGCAGGCTTTTTTCGACAATATGGAAGGGCGTGCCTGCCTACACCAATGGCATTGGCGGCTATGTGGACGTGAGGGATGTTGCCGCAGTGATGATCCGCCTGATGCAGTCGCAAATATCCGGCGAACGTTTTATTGTATCCTCCGAAAACTGGACCTTTGAAAAGGTGATAAAAACCATTGCCACAGCCCTCAACAAAAAGCCACCTGTAATACGCCTTTACCCCTGGATGGGCGAGGCCGGCTGGATGGCCGAGCACGTACTCCGTGTTTTTGGCCGCGCTCCCACACTCACCAAAGAAATTGCCCGCTCGGCCTTTCATCGTTTTTATTACGATAACAGCAAAATTTGCGAGGCACTCAATTACGATTTTATCCCCATCGAAAAATCAATCCAGGAAACCGCAGCGATTTTCCTGAAATCTTATCCGAAAAAGAAAATATAAAAAGTATTGTATTTTTGCTAAAACACTAAATGTATGAAAAGTAAAGAATACATATTATCAGAGATAAAGCAAGCCAAAAAGGACTTGCAAAATCATGGAGTAATAAAGGTAGGACTTTTTGGATCCTATGTAAGAGGGGAGCAATCTGTAAAGAGTGATATTGATATTTTTGTTGAATTCGAACCTGCGAAAGAAAACTTTGATAACCTCATGTTTGCTTATGATATTCTCGAAAACTTATTTAAAAACGAAAAAATTGAAATCGTAACAAAGAACGGCCTAAGCCCATACATTGGTCCTAAAATTTTAAATGAAGTAATTTATGCATAAAGAACCCATTGAATACTTAAAGCATATTTTAGACGAATGTAATTATCTTTTTCAGTAATAAGCCCTGACCTTGAAAAAAGTGAGTTCCTGAAAAATGAGACCTTAAAAAGAGCTGTTATAAGAAGTCTTGAAATAATTGGAGAGGCGACAAAGAAGGTTCCCGCTGACTTCAAATATCAATGGGATTCGATATCCTGGAAAAATATGGCTGGAATGCGAGATCGATTAATCCATGATTATATGGGAGTAAATTATTCTATTGTTTGGGACGTGGTTAAAAATAAAATCCCTGAATTAAACCAGCAGCTTAAAAAAGTATTGGAAGAAGAATCAAAAAACTAAAACTTCATTCGTGCATTTCCGCCAAAAAAGGGCGGACAGGCGTGGCAAGTACTAAGATTTTATTCGTGCATTCGTGATATCTTTTTTAAATATTCGTGTCATTTCCCAATTTAAACTTTGTATTTTTGCATTCGATTGGATTTTAAATCAAACAGTGATTACTATTAATATAAAATAACTATGAAAAAAACCGGATTGTTCTACTGGCCCAAACAGGGTAACGTTGAAACCTGTGCTAACAAAATCAAAGATGCCTTTGGCGAAGACAAAATCGAGGTGATGCCCATCGATGAGGTGGAAAAGTGCGATATGAGCGAGTACGACCTGATCATTATTGGCGGCTCTACCGCTGGTGCCGACCACTGGGAAAAGGCCAGCGACAATAACCTTTGGTTTAATCTCTTTGCCAAATTCAATCCTGCGATTATGAAAAATAAGGCCGTAGCTATTTATGGCCTGGGCGATCAAATTCTTTATCCCGACCATTTTGTAGATGGGATGAAAATTATTAAAGATGAAATTGATAACTGCGAAGCCAGGCTGGTTGGCCGGTGGCCTGTGGATGGCTACGATTTTACCGGATCGGATTCTATCGAAGACGGGAAGTTTTTAGGACTTGCCCTCGACCAAGACCACCAGGATGAACTCACCGATGAGCGTATCCAAAAATGGCTTGAGCAAATCAAGAAAGAGGCTTTACAATAAAGTTTTTGTTTTCATAAAATCTCCATCTTATTTTCCCGCTGTCGTAAAAAAGCAGCGGGATTTTTTTATTCCACCTCACACAAGAGCTTATTCAGCATCAAGGCGAGCTTGCCGATGTCGGTTTATTACACTGCGGCCAGTTTTATCAGCAGGTCGGCAAGCTTGTCAAGCCCGGCGACATGATCTACGCGGGTAGCTTTGAGTGCTGCTTCGGGCATAGCTGGCACTTCGGCGGTGGCGGGATCCTGCACAATGGCCAGGCCGCCGCAGTCTTTTATTTTTTTCAAACCCCGGCTCCCATCATTGTTGGCTCCGGTTAAAATTACACCTATTAAGCTGCTGCAATAAGCATCGAGGGCACTCTCGAAAAGCACATCGATGGAGGGGCGCGAAAAATTAACCCTGGCCTCGGTTGATAAGCTAAAGGTGCGATTTTCTTCGATGAGCAAGTGGTAGTTGGGTGGCGCAAAATAAACCATGCCTGCGCGTATGGCTTCTTTCTCGTCGGCTTCCTTTACCTTGAGCTGCGACATTTTATCAAAATGCCGGATCATGTAGTTGTCCGACTGCGGGCTTACATGCTGCACAACAATCACCGGAAGGGGGAAATCGGCCGGAAGCGCAGGGAGTATTTTCCCTAAGGCTCCCATGCCTCCCGCCGAAACGCCTATGACTATTGCTTTGTATCTCATCGAGGAATCAGGATTTTGTTGATTTAAAAATCTAAACCACTATTCGGATTCTTTTGTTCGCTTTGCTGTTAACAAAAGTAACAATTCGATACAAATAGCAGGCGTGTTTTTAAAAACGATTAATTTAGCCACTCGATATTATTAATACATCAAATCCAAATAAAATGAGATTTTTATCTGCCTTACTCACAACAACACTCAAACTCAGCCTGATTTTTGTTTTAAGCCTTTCATCGCAAGCCCAGGGATGGCGCAAGGGTGAAATGGAGATCAAAGTTTTTTTGAATGATAAACAGGATGCCAAAACCCTGCATAATTTGGGTATTAATGGTGATATTTATCGCGACCATGCCCTGATGTATGTGATTTCTGAAGAATTGGATGCACTGAAAAATACCGGCCTGAACTACCAAATTACCAAGGCCGACCTGAATGCATATTCCGAAAACTTTTGGCAAAACCGCGATGCCTACCACACGTCCGATGAAATTATTGCCATCATGGATAGCCTTGTAGATGCATTACCTCAGCTTGTATCCAAAACGGTTTATGGTACCTCGGTGGGTGGTCGCGAACTTTCGGCACTCAAGATTAGCGATAATGTGAGCGTGGATGAAAATGAGGCAGAGATTGGTTTTGACGGGAATATCCACGGCGACGAAATTGGCGGTGGCGAAAATATGATACGCCTGGCGCGATGGCTTTGCCAGCAATACCAGGCAGGCAACCCACAAATTAACGACCTGGTGAATAATCGCGAAATATGGATTTATACCCTGGCAAATCCCGATGGCCGCGAAAACCTGACGCGCTACAACAACAACGGTATCGACCTTAACCGCGACTGGGGTTTCAACTGGAACGGTGAGGGCAGCAGCCCGGGACCATACTCCCAGCCCGAATCCAAATCGCTGCGCCAAATGATGCTCGACAATCAGTTTGCCATACACATGACCCTGCACAGCGGCATCGAAATGTATCTGCACCCCTGGTATTTTTACGAAGTGCCCTGCCCCGACATAGCCGAAGAAATAGTGCTGGCCGACATGTACGCCTCCACCTCGGGATACGGAAACCTGACCACCGGCCCTGGCACCTCGCTTTATCCAACTACCGGATCCACCGCCGAATCCTATTATGGAGTTAAAGGCTCGCACGGCATCGTGATGGAGCTTTCGAGCAACAAGCAACCACCATCTTCGCAAATTGGCTATTATTTCGATATTAATTTACAGCCCTCCATCAACCTTATCCAATATGCCGGCTATGGCTTGCAAGGCTTGATAACGGACGCACAAAGCGGCGATCCGGTGGCAGCCGTGATTTATGTGGGCGATAAAATGACTTGCTATTCCGACCCTGTGGTAGGCGACTATCACAAATTTGTAACGGCCGGAACCTACACCGTAAAGGTAAAAGCCAATGGTTATCAAACGCAGATTATCAGCAATGTGAGCGTGGAAAATCTGGCCACAACCACGCTGGACATTCAGATGGAAGCTACGGAAGAACAAAGCATCTATCAGGTGTGTGCCTCACAGCGGCCTTCGGCAAGTTCCTCGCACGAGCAGGCATCGTGGGATGTGATCGGCCCGCCGGATAATTTGTACTATTCCTTGGGTAAAAATGGCTGGATGGTTTTTGATATGCAGTACCTTGTGCTGGATGGCGCAGGCAGCGACATTATCGTTTTTGAAGGCGATGCCGGCGATGAAGGTTTCGAGCTTTTTGCCGGCGCAAGCATCGATGGCCCCTGGTCGTCGCTGGGGACGGGCAATGGCATCTCCGAATTCGACCTGTCAAACTCCACGATAAGCGAAGCCCGCTATTTCAAGATTTTGGATGATGGCGATGGTGGCAACGAGGCCGATGCCGGTTTCGACCTGGATGCGGTGCAGAGCATGAGCTCGATTGCCGGGCCTTACATCCTGCTTGATGAATATACCATCAACGATGAAAACGGAAATAACAACGGCCAGCTTGACCCGGGCGAAACGGCCGTGCTTACGGTAACACTCAAAAATATTGGCACCCAGGATGCCACAAACCTGTTTAGCAACTTAACCAGCGATGATCTTTATCTGAGCGTGCTTACCGGCGAAGTCCAGCCCATGGGCGATTTGCAGATCGGCATGACAGCCCAGGCCAGTTTCGACATTGCCGCTGACGGAAATACACCCGCCGGTCATACCGCTACCTTAAACCTGGATTATTACGGCGATGACGGACTTTCGGGAAGCAAATTTATCGACCTCACCTTTCCCGATTATTGCTATCCCTCGGCCAACTGCTCGTATGGCGATGGCTTTACCGACTTTGCCCTCGAAGCCATCAGCAACCTCAACAACGATTGCAGCAACGATAATGGCTTAGATGGCTATGGCAATTTTACGGATATGATTGCCAACCTTAGCCCCGGCGAAAGTTATACCCTACAATGGGAAACCGGATACAGCGACCAGTATGCCAGCCTTTGGATCGATTTTAACGATGATAAAGAATTTGATAATGATGAAATGCTAATTGATAATTTCCATTTGTCCAATGACGGGCAGCTTTACAATACCGATTTTGAAATTCCGGAAATGGTACCAGCGGGTGAGCATCGTTTGCGCATCCGGGCGCACTGGCAAGAACCGGCTTCGGATCCTTGCAGCAGTTATAGCTATGGCGAAACCGAAGATTACACTGTAGTGATCGAGCAGGGCAATACCATTCTTCCGGAGTTTGAAGCCGACATCAACGAATTTTGCGGAGCGGGCACGGTGCAGTTTACCGATCTCTCGCAGGGAAATGTGAGCGAGTGGCTATGGCAATTCCCCGGAGGTCAGCCCGAAAGCTCCAGCGAGCAAAACCCGCAGGTTTTATATGAGAGTGCAGGAAGCTTCGATGTTACGCTTAGCGTATCCAATGCCACTTTTACCGAAAGCCTGACCATGGACAATTATATCGCAATACACGAATTGCCGGAGGTAAGCCTGGAACCTTTCACGATTTTTTGCCTGCAATGGCCGCCGTATCAGCTTGTCGAGGGCTTGCCCGAAGGTGGAATATATTCCGGTCCTGGCGTGATCGATGGATGGTTTCATCCCGAAATTGCCGACCTTGGCGAGCATGAAATTAGCTATACTTATACCGATGAAAACGGCTGCACAAACTTCGCCAGCCAAATGCTGGTAGTAGATGCCTGCACCGGCCTGGCTGAATCCGCGCTTAGTTTTTCGATATTCCCCAACCCTTCACACGGCATTTTTACGCTCGTAAGTCCTTTTTCTGATTCCGATGTCCGGATATTGGTGAAGGATGATTTGGGCAATACTGTTTACCAAAAGCAGGGGGCTACCATCGTTGCCGGGCAGGGATTAATTATCCGTTTAGATAAGCCGGTTCCGGGCTTATATTTCATCATCATCGAGGCATCGCACCGGATGGTGAAAAAAGTGATGGTGGAATAGAAAAGATTTCTTCTGCCGCAGGTGAGGCAGAAGAAATGACAGAGATCTGTCGAGTTTTGGGGTGATGTTTTGAATTGCCCCGGGTTTTAACCCGGGGGTAAATGCATTACTAAAAAGACAAGCACTATTTAAGCTCGAAAGCACTTTCCCCAATTTTTTCGTTATCCATGTAAAGGTGTACGTGGTAGGTGCCTTCCATGGCCTCATCGTCTTTGTTACCCTTGTTCCAAAAAGCGCATACATCCACCGGTTCTCCTGTGTAATTTATCTCGCGCTTTATCGAATACTGAAGCTTGGTGCCCTGGTAATCGAAGGCATATTTATCCGATTCATCAAGAATCAAAACCACATCATCGGGACGCGAAATGCGAATGTATATGTTTTTCATTCCGTGCGCTACCAGCATGTTTTCGCCCAGGGTAAAGCAAACCCTAACACGGTCGGTGCGGCGTGCCTTATCGGTTTCTTTTTGGCTGGAGCCACGTTGGCGGATGCCTGCTGCCTGGATATTGTAGGCGCGCAAGGTAGAAGCGTTTTCTACGATGATTTCCAGTTCTTTTTTCTCCGTTTTAAGCTCAGAATTTTTCATCTGCTCGCTCCTGAAATTCTCTCTTATGCGTGCATTCTCCTCGGTCAGTTCCTGGTTAACTGTATAGAGCGAGTCCATCTGTCGCACGTACGTCTGAGCCGTTACCCGCAAGCGATCCAGCTTTTTCTTAATCTGATAATATTCCCATTTGTAATTGAGCAGGCCTTTTATTTCTTTGGCGTTGGCCTGTATCAGGCTGTCGCGACTGGCCAGGGTATCCGACAGGTAGCCGTATTCCGTCTTTATCTCGTTGTGTTCCTCCATCAGCTCGTCCAGCTCGTTTTGCAAGTCGCTGCGGATTTGCTCTTTCTCAGCTACCAGATTTTTTACCTCGTCCGATTTTTGAAAATACAAATAGCCTGCGATGCCTGCCACAATCAGTGCTATAATTAGAAGAATGATGTAAATCAGTGATTTCGATTTTTTTTGTTCTGTTTCCGACATTTGAAATATCTTGTTTTAATAATTTGTAATCTTAATATTTTGATAACTAAAAAATTAGGATGCTGCTGCATCCGATCCAATAACGATGATTTCTAAAATTTAATATGGGAGGTGCTCTTGTTTTTTATCCGTATTCCACTGCGGCAATTTGTGCTTATCGCGATTCAGGGTATTGATTTGATCTATCCAATCATCGGGGTAAGGGGCTTCTTCTATCTTGCCCTTTTCATCTTTTACATAGCCATCGTTATATTTTGTAATTAAATGATAACCCAAATCCTGCCAGCGATGATGAACCGTTTCGCCCCAGGAATTAGAAAATGCGGTGAGCGTTTCAATTCGTTCGGTTTCGGACAGCTTCATCACAGCATTTGTAATCGAATCGACCTGCCTTATCATTTCGCTTTCCAGCTCCTGCTGCACGGTCTGGATATCTTTAATCATGTGCGAATATTTAAGGTTGGCGAAGTTGGAAACAAAATTAAAAGTCCACCACATCGACTCCTGCGAAAAATGATTGATGTCGCCTTTTGTGAATGCTTCGGGCACCAAGGTGTTTCCCACAAACAGGGGCACATAGCAGGTGAAGTAGGTATCGTCCACGCCAAACCAGCAGATGCCGCCCACATCATCGGGCAGCCACGCGCGCATTTGTCCGATAAACGAAAAGCAGGTATTGTAGGTCGAAATGGGGCGTTCCCACGAATAACTGTCGCCATCTTCGTTGTCCCAGGTAAGCGGTCGCCACCGGTTGGGGCTGCCAAAGGGGCCGGCTTCCAGGCCTTGGGTCATGTCGTAGTCGGTGCCTTCGTAGTGGTCGCGCACCAGAGCCATTACATCTTCGAGGCTGAGTTTCGCATCCGGCGCAATCCACAGCGGATATCTTTCGGCTCTCTGCACACCGCGATGATAATCGGGCGAAAACTCCTGAGTTGGGGCGGCTCTGCGAAACAAGCTCCACACCCGCGATTCGCAATATTTTAATCGGTCGGGAGAGGAGGGATTGTAAACTTCGTTAAAAAGAAATGATTCTCCTGATTTGGGATTGTAATACCCTTTTTCCACAGCAAAGCTGATTACGTTTTTGGAATAAACACAATTTTCGGGATCATCCAAGGGGAACTCACCAATGCGTGCCATGTTGGCATGGGCGGAGATCATCCCATCCGGAATTTTGCGGGCAACCCACACGGCTCCTTCGCCACCATCGCCGGTGCCAATCATTTCCAAAATCCAGGCTTCGTTGGGATCGACCAGCGAAAAAGATTCACCTTCGCTGCCGTAACCATATTGCTCAACGATAGCTGTTATAACCTCTACCCCTTCGCGGGCGGTTTTGGCGCGTTCCAGAGCCAAGCGCATCAAGTGCCAGTATTGGAGGTATTTGCTGTGATTCCACAATTCTCCCCTTCCGGTAAAAGTAGTTTCGCCTACGGCCAACTGATGCTCGTTCATCTGGAAACCAATTACGGCATAAGTATGCGACACCTGGTGGATTTTCCCCTCAACTTGGTTGCGGCCACTTTTGTAGGATATCGAATCTCCGGGCTGATGGTCGGCGGCAGGCTGATTGCCGAGCTGGTAGAGCCATTCACCATCGTTGGTGTAAACCAAAAATGCAGAACCATCCGCTGAAGCTCCCTTGGTAACGATAAGATTGGTGCAGGGGAAGGCAGCGATGGAAAGTAATGCGAAGATTAGTGTGGACAAGAGTTGTTTCATTAGAAATGAAGTTGCTTTAAGTTTTACCAATTCGGTAAGATTTGGTTTTTTTCAAATATGTTGATTTGTAAATTTAGGCAATTCTCCCTGAACAAAAAATATAGATTTTGAGCGTAGCGAAGAATCTAAAAATAATCTTTAGTTTTCACGGGCATCAATGGATTTTAGAATAGAGTGCGCCTGCTCCATTTTTACGGTGGGGAAGTCTTCAAGAAAAGCAGCAATGGATTCTCCTTCTTCCAGATAATCGAACAAATTTTTGACGGGCACCCGTGTTCCTAAAAACACGGGTGCTCCGCCTAAGATTTCATTATACACATTGATTACTTTTCCCATTTCGTATTAGATTTGGATATTAATAACGAAAACGAAAATTGATAAATTTTAAGCCTGAAGTTTTTTCAGAATTATTATTCATTTGCAAACAAAACAATTATAAGTGTTTATGGCTTAATGTCCTGCGCCACCAACAACCTTAAACTGGTCGCCGGTTTCGTCAACAATTTTTTTGTACCAATCATCGCCATATCCGGGCTGGCTCACATGTGGATTTTGTTGTCCGGGGTTTGGTGCTTTGATGTTACCATCCATATATCGCATAAAAAGATACTTGTAAAAATCTTTCCAGGCGTAAGTAACTCTGTCACCGGCACCGGTTGAAAAATCGGTAAGGAAGTTCACCGCGAGATTTGGGTTTTTATCATAGAGCTTTTTGGCTTGCTCGTCGATCATCGGAACAAGCGTTACAAACTCTTCTTCGTAGGCATCCACTTTCGCTTTTACTTCGGGGTAAATGGCATTCCAGCGCGTGTAAGCAAAGTTTGTTACCTGATTAAAAGCCCAGAAAGCGGCATCGTCCGACCATTCCATCATGGCTCCGTTTCCTCGCTCCATGGTGCGCGGTGCGCGAGTAATGCCGCAATACATGGGCATATAAACCGAGCAAGATGCATCGTCAAGACCAAACCAAATAATTCCACCAATTGGATCGGGCAACCAGCTGCGCATTTGTGTAACAAACGAAAATCCGGTTTGCTGGGTAGCCGTGGCTCTTTCGTTGCAATAAGTAGCATCATCAACTTTCCAGGTAAGGGGACGCCAGCGGTAAGGTACGGCAAAAGGGCCAGCACCCATATCTTTACTCATGTCCAGTTCGGTTCCTTCGAGGTGGTCGCGCATAAATTCGAACATATCCAGCACGCTCACTTTTGCATTGGGCTTTACCCACAAAGGCATACGGTTGGTTGCGTAATGGTCGGTATTTTCCTGGCCATTGGCCAGTTTTTTACCGTGCTCAATATTTCCTTTTACATATTCCCAGTATTGGTCCATGCCATCAGTTACATCGTTGAACATGCTCCACACACGGATTTCGCAAAAACGTGCTCCGCCAAAATCAACGGGGGCATAAGTATCCGAGAAACTGAAGTTTTCGTCTTTACCCTTAAAAAAGCCTTTGTCGCGGGCAAAGGTGATTACATCTTTAGCATAAATGGTAGTGATTTTATCATCTTTCAAAAACTGATCGAAACTATCGGAAGTTACCGAAGTTTTACCATCAGCCATTGGGAAGGTTGTAATCCGCGCCTGGTTAGCGTGGCCGCTAACGTAGCCATCGGGAATCATGCGGGCAACCCATACCGCGCCTTTTTCGCCATTGCCTTTTCCAATCAGTTCGAGAATCCAAACCTCGTTGGCATCGGCAATCGAAAAGGATTCGCCCGAGCTGTAATATCCGTAGGTTGAAGTCAGGTAGTGATACATTTGGATGGCTTCGCGTGCAGTTTTCGAGCGTTGCAGGGTGATATAAATCAGGCTGCCGTAGTCGATGATCGCGCCTTCCTGGCTTCCCAGTTCGCTGCGGCCACCATAAGTAGTTTCACCTATCGAAACCTGAAATTCGTTGATATTCCCAACCACATTGTAGGTTTGGGCTGCTTGTTCTATTTTGCCCAAAAATTTTCCGGTGTCCCATTCCACCACATCCATCATGGTGCCTTCGGGCCAGGTGGCTGCCGGCCAGTGATACAGTTCGCCATACAAAACGTGCGAATCGGCGGCATAAGAAATCATGGTAGAGCCATCAGTGGATGCCCCTTTTGTAATGAGATAGTTGGTGCAGGCAGAGGCCGAATGGTTGATCCCGGCTGCCATCAAAAAGAAAAAGGATAAAATTACTGTGAATCGTTTCGTCATTGTTAATCGTTTTAGTAGTGATTTATTTTAGTATCAATAAATAAGTTTTTGGATTTGAATTATGCAAACATCAATTTATCACCTTTTGGTTCAGGAATAGGATCGTTAAATTCCTGTGCTGTTTCAATCCATAAATCAATAGCTTGCTTTGCGTTTTCAAGTGCATCTTCCTGTGTTGCGCCATGAGCACAACAACCTGCAAGTTCTGGAATTTCAGCAATAAACGCATCGTCAGTATTGCTCCAATAAATTATAATTTCATACTTGTTCATCAAACTTTCCTCCTAAGTTATACTTGATAATGATGTTGCGAACTTGTTTCACTTGATAGGGTTTTGCTTGATTCCCATCTTTTTGAAGGTTAATTTTCTCCCTAACACTATGATTTCTAAATAAATGATGACTTCCCTTTGTTCGCTCCTCAAAATCAAGAATTCTTAATAGATTACAGAGTTCACTAAAACTTATGGAACGATCTGATCCTCCTGAGAGTATTTTAATAATAAGTTTATGATATTTTCCCATACGAATCAGGTCATAATTTAAGTGCACAAAAATAATAGATTTGGTGAACTATTCTCTTTGTGTAATATTTTCATAGAATCAAATTAATGGCAGTAAAATATTTGAATATCAAAAAGTATTGTAGATTTGTACGGCAAAATCAAAAATCTGATTACCTGAATTGGTGAGAAATAATGACCAGGAAATCGCAAATAGAAGTTGAAAACAAGCTCATTTCTATTGTTCAGCAAAATGAGCAGGACTTTATCAGCCTTACAGATATGGTTCGGGGAGAAGAAGGCTCCGACCATATTCGTAATTGGATGCGCAACCGGAATACTGTTGAATTTATTGGTCTTTGGGAAACTTTAAACAATCCATATTTTAAACCTGTCGAATTCGACACCTTTAGAAAAAATTTTCGGATGATGTTTACATAAACTATTACGACAGAAAGAATTTGAATAATGATAATAACTGAAAACAAATATTTTAACATGACATAGAGAACAAAAAATATTGAAAATATGAAGCGTTAGCTTTTTTCCTGGTTCACAAAAATCGCTAAATTTTATTCGACCACAAGAAAATAAGTCAAACGCTCACGCTACGGCGTGGGCTTTTCTTATTTGTGGTCGAGGGTGTTTAGCGATACCGTGTGAGCCGGATAAGTTACAGACCCACGCTTTTTTTATATCATTTAACTGGTCTTTGGGTCTGAGGCTAAAATAATACCAGATTCATTATGAGAAAAATTACACATTTAACGGTGGGCTTTATTGGCAATATTTTGTCAGGAATTCAAGGATGGTGGCCGCTAAAAATGGAAGTATTATGTTACCAAAAAGTTAATGAAAAGACTTGTCAGTACTTTAACAGTTCGTAGAAACCTGAATTTACTTTAAACATTTTCAAATTTTTGACTAAAAGTGGAGCCGAATCCCACTTTACAAAACGGGGCGTTAACCGAAAAGCCTATGAGTAGGTAATCTAAAATTAATAAATATGAATAAGATTATAAAATCATTTGTTGTATTACTATTTTTATCATGTATCATTACAAGTTGTAATGAACAATCAGAAGACACCATTTATAGCATCGGGGCAGAAATAGCAGAAGGGGTTGGTACTAGCCTTGCTGTTGGCTTTTCATCTCTTGATCCGGAGTTGGACTATGAAATTAAAACTTCAAATAGTGAATTTACATCACAAGGCCATACATGGCCAATCATTGATGTTTCAATAATCGTAGAAAGTACTGTTTTAAATAATCCCAAAATTACGTTTGTATTACTTTTAGAGATGGAGCAAACAGAAGGAACTATTGTCGGTACAGTTAAAAACATAAAAGTAGATGGTGAAGCAGAACCCAGCCTCGAAATTATGAACGATACCATGTATGTTGAAACTGAAGAAGGAACAGAACAGGTTCAATTCATTGATGGTGAATTGCATTTTGTTGAATGTTAAATAATTTTTATTATTGTGAAGTCCAGCAATCACATAAAAAAACGGGGCGTATCTGAAAAGCCATATGAGTAGGGCGTTTTCTTAAAATTTATATTATGAAATCAAAAGGAATAATTTATTTATTGTGGTTGGTGAGTTTTTTTGGATGGTTAGGTTTTCAACATTTCTATTTAGGTAAATACGTCAAAGGTATTATTTGGATATTAACTGGCGGTGTATTTGGTATAGGTTCTCTAGTTGATCTTTTCACAATGGGTAGTGCAGTAGAAAACTATAATACAAAAATTGAATTACAAACAATTAGGACTGCTGCTTTGTCAAATTTAACAAGAGACCAAGGTACACATCAAACTGCAGAATCTATAAATAATCATAATTTGGCTGTTCAGCAATTAAAAACAATCATAGATGAAAATATTAGCAAAAATCCTGATTGTGAAAAATCATTTATTGATGAAACTTTAGAACAAAAACAGAAAGAAAAAATCAGTAAAAAATTCAAGCCAATAAATTTAAATTTTGAAAAAATATTATTCGCAGGATTATATTCAAGTATGGGAATAATGTTGGGCATCATTTTTACAGACAGAAATATTTATTTTAGGGTTTCTTCTGGAATGATGGGATTTTTAGAAACCAAAAGTTTACCTCTTAATCAAATTAACACTTTAGATATTGGCTATGGTTTGGGAAAGGGAATTATTAATAAACAAGAAACTGGTGCTGATTTAGTGATCAATGGTCAAACAGTAGGTTCATTTACTGGTTTTACCCTACCTGATAATGATGAAAAGTTACTAAAAGGAATGTTTGCTGAATTATCTCAATCTGGTGTATTAAAAAATATATAGTTTCAATATAGAAAATGATCATAAGATAATTGTGTAATAAAAACCAGCCCATAACAATTAAGCATCGTTTTTTGGCTTTTCGCCAAAATATGTGCTTACTGTTGAACTAAACCGGCAAATAGGCGCTGGCTACCTTATATATTGTGGAATCGTTTTTTGTGGATTGGGCAA
>Ga0307929_1001067_pt1 | contig 22918 bp, 15 predicted proteins | sample AceLakmetage1330_FD_203160 | JGI IMG/M metagenome (GOLD analysis project Ga0307929, IMG submission 203160) | Saline water microbial communities from Ace Lake, Antarctica - #1330 | ecosystem: Environmental > Aquatic > Non-marine Saline and Alkaline > Saline | place: Antarctica: Ace Lake...
TATTAAAAAAGGAATAGAATTTTATTACATTGCAAATGAACTGGAAAGTTACAAAAAGATATACTCGAAGAAACCTAAGAAAGTTTTAAATATCACTTCAATCATAACATTGGTTCTTTTAATCTCCACATTGGTGACGGTATACTTTACAAACAGCGAAAATGTTATCTTACCCTTATTTCTCACATTAGTAATTCTTGTGCAGATTATCGGTGGGAAAAACTTGAATGAATTACAATTTCAGTTTCAAAGTTTGCTATTAAAGATTAAAACTAATTCCAAATCTAGTTAGATTATTATAAAAAAAACTCGAAATCCTCTTGAAATTCTTCAGCAGATTGATGTTATAATGGGCACATTTGATAGTCAATATCAATCGAATCTGATAACTTTGGTAATGCCCTTTATTTTTCGTAATTTATTCATTAGATACCCTAAGTGATCCACATTCCTTACTTGCACTTTGATGATGCCTATGAACTTTTTTCCAGTTGCTGAAAACTTTAGGTTTTTCATATTCACTTTCATGTCTTCCGAAATAATCTGAGTAATATTATTGACCAATCCCAACCTGTCGATTCCAACGGTTTTAAGGTTTGTGATAAAAAATTTCTTCGTTTTGCTATCCTTCCATTTGGCTACTATTTTCCGGTAAGGATTATTACTTAGCATTTGTTTTGCGTTAGGACAATCCTTTCTGTGAATCTTTATACCGTGATTTACTGTGACAAAACCAAAAATTCCGTCACCCGCAATGGGGTTGCAGCACTTTGCCAATGAATAGTTCAGTCCAGAAATACCGGCATCGATAAGGATAAAGTTTTCATCTTTTTCTGATTGGCTTTCGAGGAGATCCTCAAATGCGTCCTTACCAATATCAAAACCCGGCTCCTTTACTTCTGTTTCTTCAATAGTTGTAAATACCTGTTTAATCTCAAGCAAGTCAACTTTATTGATAGCAATGTTATAATAAAGGTCAATCGGCTTTTGAAAGTGAAAAGCTTTTACAATTCTGGAAATGTTTCTGTCGTTGAAATCGATTTTCCAGTTTTTGAGCTTTCGCATCAAAATTTCTTTACCGGATTCTGCTTCGGTAAACTTTGCCTCTCTTAGCGCCCTGTTTATGCGGCTTTTTGCTTTTGAGGTAACCACATAATTTAGCCAGTCAGCATTTGGTTTTTGGTTTTTCACAGTAAGAATCTCCACCATATCACCATTACTTAGTTGCTGACGAATTGGAAAAACCTTATTATTAACTTTTGCCCCAATACATTTGCAACCAACAGCTGTGTGGATGTCAAAGGCAAAATCAAGGATCGTAGCACCTGCTTTCAACTCACGAAGGTCCCCTTTTGGGGTAAATACAAAAATATGATCGTTGCCTGCCTCAATTTTGGAAATACCATCCTCGTCCAGCCTTTGGGCACCTAAGGTATCAAGAATATTACGGACATCCAACATCCAATCGTACACGCTCTTGCCATAGGCCGATTCCTTATATTGCCAATGGGCAGCATTTCCCTTTTCAGCAATCTCATCCATCCTTTGTGTTCTAATCTGGACTTCAACCCACCTTTTGTCTGGTCCATTCACTGTTGTGTGTAATGCTTCATATCCGCTGGCCTTAGGGGTAGTTGTCCAATCCCTTAAACGCTTCGGGTTGGGTTGATAAATGTCTGCAATTAGTGAATAAGCCTGCCAGCAGGCGGTACGCTCAAGGTTCAAAAGCTGATTGTATTTTTTCTTGTCGACAATAAACCGGTTGGCAAATTCTCGTTTTTCTTTTTCAATCCTCGCCAATTCCTCATCAGCATTCTGTAAAGTAAATGGTTTCTTGGCTGCCGTTCGCTCAGCAAATTTTTCGGCCTTTGTTTTTTTGTCTATTTTGGGGTCTCCTTCTTTTTCAAGTAACTTCTTGAATTCTTCTATAAATTCAATCTCCTCCTTAGTTAATATATTAGTTAAGATTATCCTTATTGCAAAAATATCATAAACCTCTTCGAAACTGACACCACGTAGATTCAATTTATCATAAATAGATGGGATTGATTTAGTACGACTTTTGATTTCAAAATTAACCTCGTCCTGTATTAACCTTTTTTTTATAGGTTGCACAAAGCGTTTGATATAAGCTTCTTGTTGATTTTTAGTCTGGCAGAGTTTCGATGCAATTTCGTTGTACTTCTCAGGGTCAGTATATTTCATTGACAGGTCTTCCAACTCTGCCTTGATTTTATATAATCCTAGGCGATGTGCAATGGGAGTGTAGAGGTGGATAGCATCTTTTAAAAATAAGCTTTGAAGGTCACCAGGCAGATCATTGAATGTTCGCAGGTCGTGAAGCCTGTGGGCCATTTTAATAAAAATGATTCGCACATCATCTGCCATGTTCAAGAATAATTTCCTGAAATTTTCGGATTTAAAAGAAACCTTATTGGAGTGAAGCATCGAAAGCTTTTTAAATCCTTTGACAATTATAGCTACATCTTCTCCAAACTTCTCGTTTATCACTTTGATGTCCTGATCGGGATTGTCGATGATATCATGAAGGATAGCTGATATAACCGAGCTTGACCTTAAGCCGATTTCACTGGCTACGATGAATGCAACCGATAAACTGTGCAATATTTTTAGTTCACCCGATTCCTTGCGGTCATTCCCATAAAGGTCATTGGCATAAATAAAAGCCTCTTTCAGCCTGGCAAGTTCACCTTCCGAACAGTTTTTGCAGGCCTGCCTAAGCTTATGGTATTTATGTTCAATGCTGTCTTTTTCCTTAACAGATATTTGAGTATTGTTTTTTATCATTCTTTTTGGGCTTCTGCCACCTTGTAAACTTCGTTATGAAAAAACATTTTACAAACGGATATTACTAAATAATTATTTGCTGATGACGCCTATGATTAAAGGTTTATTTTTGGGAATTGTTCATCTACACACTGAAGTGAGGGATGAAATAACCTTTAGTCAAATAGGGGATATAATTTCAATTATGATTGTTGATTAACGATTTCTGATTTTTGATGTGAATAAAAAAAACGCCTGAAGCTTTGCGGCGACAGGCGTTTTTTAATGCGGTTCAAGATTTTTTATTTCTTGTTTCCGTCTTTGTTTTTGCCCATCTTGCCAGATGATTCAGGAGGTGTGGAAATCGAATCCCGCATCTTGGTGTCGGCTTTAATATTCTCAAATTTATAATAATCCATAATACCAAGGTTACCTGATGCAAAAGCTCCCGCGATAGCTTTTGGGATTTCGGCTTCTGCCTGGATAACGTTGGCTCGCGCTTCCTGGGCTTTGGCTTTCATTTCCTGCTCATTGGCAACAGCCATTGCACGGCGCTCTTCAGCTTTTGCCTGGGCTATGTTTTTATCGGCATTGGCCTGGTCCATTTGCAACACGGCACCAATGTTTTTACCAACGTCAATATCTGCAATATCAATAGATAAAATTTCGAACGCAGTACCAGAGTCAAGGCCTTTTTCGAGCACAACACGGGAAATTGAATCCGGGTTTTCAAGAACCAGTTTGTGCGAATCGGCAGAACCAATGGCTGAAACCACACCTTCACCAACCCTGGCAATTACTGTTTCTTCGCCTGCACCACCCACAAGTTGCTTGATGCTGGCACGCACTGTAACACGGGCCTTTGCAATTAACTGGATGCCATCCTTTGCTACGGCAGCAACCGGGGGAGTGTTAATTACTTTTGGATTTACCGACATTTGTACTGCTTGCAATACATCCCTGCCCGCGAGGTCAATGGCAGTTGCCAGTTTGAAATCAAGTTCCATGTTGGCTTTGTCTGCCGAGATTAGCGCGTTCACCACCGATTGTACATGACCACCTGCCAGGTAGTGGGCTTCAAGATCATTCCTGTTGAGCTTTAAACCAGCCTTGGTTGCTGCAATCAGACTGTTAACAATTACAGGTGGCTTGATTTTTCTCCAGCGCATTAGTACCAATTGAAGGAGTGAAATACGCACGCCCGAAACAAGCGCCGAGAACCACAGCCCAACCGGGATGAAGTAGAAGATTACCCACAATCCAAAAATTGAGGCAATCCCAATTGCGATAATAATAAATACGTCTGCTTCCATTGAATTAAATATTTTGATTTATAATTTAAGTAAAGAACTACTTTTTCTTAATATAGATTTTGTTGAACTCAATTTTAGTAACAACAACTTTACTTTGCTCGTCGATAAAATCACCTGTGGAACTCACTTCAAAATACTGATTGTTGATGAGGGCCTTGCCCATTGGCACCAGCCTTGAAATTGCAATCCCTTCATCGCCAACTTTCACTGAATCCGCTTCAATCACATTTGCCTTTCCATCCACATTGGATTTAAGCATAAACCGTTTCCAGGTATTCGAGCGTAGCGACAACGCGAGCGCGCCAACTGTTAATACCAGGGTGCCCGCCAATACCCAATGCCCGACAGGTGCCCCGTAGGCAGCATATGTTTGCCAAACACCAATGGCGATAAGGATAAATCCTACCACCCCAACAACAGTGGTGCCGGGCACAACCAAAATCTCAATAATGAGAAACAACAGGCCAACGATGATTAAAATTGCAATTACTGTCAGTGACATTTGATCGATTATTGTTAAATTATTTCTCCGATTATTTTTAATATGCTTTTAATTATTTCGAAATAAGCCATTAACAAATATTCTGTAAAAACTTCCTATTAGTTGATGGAGACAGTCAACCCACGATTACTAAGTTCTTTACCCATAGGCTCAAGTTCGACCATGTCCCCGGATTTTACAGCACATTTTCCGTTGTAGTGTGTAACCATGGCACATTGTTCAGCGCTGATTTGGTCGTGGTCGCAAACATCAATTAATGATTCGATAACAAAATCAAAAGTATTAATGTCGTCATTAAAAAGAAGGAGTTCGCGGCCTTCCCCCGTTTTTTCTTTGATTTCTTCAAACGATTCAGTCCGTTCACGGGTCATAATAATCTGCGTTTTTTCAATCAACAATATTAGATATTTTTAGACTAACAACAAAGGTTTAACAAAATAAAATGATACAGTGAGGTGTTATAGCTATGCATTTTTTTGAATTAATTATGGCAAATTTCAACGACTTCATCATACTTTTAGAAGCAAGGCTGCAAAATCCACTTCCTGGCAGGGCTGCGCATCAAAGGCTGGTGCCCGTGACCCGGAAAAAATTTCCTGCAAGCCCTGATTTGTCAAAAGCAATTCCAAGCAGTGTATTGATCCTCTTTTATCCGGATGATGGTAAGCCCTGTATTGTTTTTATCCAACGTCCGAAGTACAATGGCGTGCATAGTGGGCAAATGGCCTTCCCCGGTGGCAAAACCGAAGCATCAGATAAAAATATGCTGCACACTGCTTTACGCGAGACAGGCGAGGAGGTTGGGGTGAAAACAGATGACATTAAGATTATTGGGAACTTGTCGGAGTTGTACATTCCCCCAAGCAATTTTATCGTTTCGGCCTTTGTAGGTTATTTAGATTATGTGCCCGAGTTTATTCCCGAAATCAAAGAAGTGAAAGAAGTAGTTACCGTGAGCCTGGATGAACTGATGGATGAACATAACTTCCAGGTGCGTGATATTGAAGCCTTGGGCTTGAAATATGAAGTGCCTTGTTTCTATGTGAAAGAGAAAATTATTTGGGGGGCGACATCGATGATTGTTAATGAGCTTTTGGAAGTGGTGAAAAGGTGATTGGTGATTAGTGAACGGTGATTGGTGATTGGTGATTGGTGATTGGTGATTGGTGATTGGTGATTGGTGTAAGGGATGAAAGCCCCGAGGCACGAGGGGATAGCAGCCCTGGTTTCGTTTTCCCAACCCAGGGTTGCTATCCCTTCCCTTCGGTCTGGGCTGCGAACCCTTTGCTTATCGTTTATCAAAAACACCCTATTTTCTTTTCCCAATCTGACGCTTGCATGTCCTTTGGACGATGCAAGGTCTCCAACACATCAACAAATCAACAATCACAAATCATCAAGCTACAATCATCAATCACAAAACAAATTTTAATTTCCCAACTTCAACATTCAACATTCAGCGGTTCGATATTCAAAATTCATTTACGTCCCTATTGATATCAGAAGTCCGATGACTGAAAGGAGTCCGTATGGATGTAAGATATTAGATTTTTGATGTAGCCTCCTAAAATCTCATATCAAAAATCACACCTGCCTCGACAGCAAGGCGGGCATCGCACCTCTTATATCTTTTCTTATTGCCTGATCTCCATCACATCACCAATCACCAATCATCCCCTATAAACCCTATCCACTTTACTTCCCCTATAAACCCTATCCACCTTATTTCCCCTATACACCATTTTCCCTAATACCTTCTTTCTAAAATTTACTACTTTCGCCCTATGATCTTTTTAATGCATTAGCGATACTAAATTCATGGACGGGCAACTCACACATAACCAGCTACAGCAACGCTACGACATCATCTCACATGAGTTGAACAGCATTCGCGAATCACTAAAAGATTCCCAGAAACAGCTTTCGGATTACAAGCAGATTGTCGAAAATGCCAACTCGGCCATCATTCGCCTGTCCCTTGATGGTAAGGTGGATTATATCAACCCTTTTGCCGAGAAACTTTTTGATGTGGCCTGTATAGAAGTAGAGGGGAAAAAGATCTTCGATGCCCTGCCAAAGCGTTCCGGCGAAACGGCGAAGGTGATAAGGAAAATGCTGAGAGACCTGTTGGAATTAAAAATTAAATATTCTCAGTACGAAACAAAAATAACTTCCAGGGATGGAATCGTTTACTGGATTGCCTGGACCAATAAAATTTTGCTTGATAACAAAGGCAGGCAAAATGGGATCATCTCGATAGGCATTGACATTTCACGGCGAAAAAGGGTTGAAGAGGCATTGCGTGAGAGCGAATTCAACCTGACCAAAGCCCAGGAAATTGCTAAAATCGGAAGCTGGGTTTGGGAAATTGATACGGATGTAATTCATTGTTCGGGCTATTTATTTAAAATACTTGGGATTGAACCTGTAACAGGATATAGTAGCTTGCTGAAACAACTTGACCGGATGATTGTTCCGGAATACAGAAAATACATCAACAAAAAAATACAAACGGCAATCCAAAAAGGCTCCACCCAATCCTATACCTACCAACTGTTGCACCCCGACGGAAAATTCAGGTGGATCAGCGAGGAGGTTTGCCTGCTGGGCGATGTGGACCAGAAAAAACAAATCCTCATCGGCACTATCCGGGATATTACAGAACAGAAAATGGCCGAAGATAAATTACGCGAGTACATGTTGATCGTTTCATCATCCAGCGAGTTGATGTCGTTGATTGATCAGGAATACAGGTACGTAAATGTCAATCAAGCCTACCTTGATGCATATCAGAAAAAAGCTGATGAAATTGAAGGGCAAACCATCACTGAAATGTTTGGTGAACAAATATTCCAGGACATCATCAGGCCAAATATCGACCGCTGCTTATTGGGCGAGTCAATCAGTGACCAGTACTGGTTCGATTTCCCGGGAAACGAGCAAAAGTTTATGGATGCCAAATACAATCCTGTGCGTGAGGTGGATGGCACCATTTCGGGAGTTACGGTGAGTGCCCGCGATATTACTGACCTGAAAACAGCGGAAGAACAACTTACGATATTTAAACTATTTGCCGAGGAGTCAGGGCAGGGCTTTGGCATGGCCGACCTCGATGGTAGAATAAGTTATGTAAATTCCACACTATGTAAAATGGCTGGTTTTAGTAAGCCTGAAGAAGTATTGGGGCAACTGATTTACAAAACTTATTTGCGAACTTATAAAAAACAGTTGGAGGAAGAAATTCTTCCTGACATCAGAGATAAAGGACAGTGGACCGGTGAGATTGACCTTTTGCGGAAAGACGGTTCCACGATTCACACTATCGAAAATTTTTTCCTGATCAGGAATGTGCAGGGCGAAGATGTAGCATTTGCCCTTACAGTAACCGATATCAGCGAAAGAAAACTTGCCGAAGAGGCTTTGCTGAAAAGCGAAAGTAATTTCCGCTCTATTTTTACAAATGCAGCCATTGGCATTGATGTGGTTGATGAACATGGAAATTTTCTCCAGGTGAATGAATCGATGGCGAATATGATGGGTTATACTGCCGAAGAATTGACCAACCTGGACATCAAAAGTGTGACCTATCCCGAAGATATCGACAAAAGTTTTGTGCCTCTCGAAGAAATTTTTATCCATAAGAAAAAGTGTTACCGTATCGAAAAACGATACGTACGAAAAGATGGTTCGGTTTTTTGGGCAGACCTTTCGGTGTCTCCCTATTTTGATGTCGTAACCAACAAAAATCTTGTTATTGGCACCATCATCGATATCAGCCGGGCAAAGATTCTGCAGGAAGAATTGCAACGTTCCAAGGAAGAAGCCGAACAGGCTAATCAGGCAAAATCAGAATTTTTAGCCAATATGAGTCACGAGATCAGGACGCCGCTCAATGCGGTGATTGGTTTTACCGAGTTGCTCGAAGGTTTGGTAAAAGACCATAAACAAAAGAGTTACCTCGATTCGATAAAGACCGGTGGTAAAAATCTGCTTGTCCTGATTAATGATATTCTCGACTTATCAAAAATTGAAGCCGGCAAACTTGAATTCAAATACGAAGCCATCAATCCCTACGCACTCATCTCCGAAATCAAACAAATTTTCGCCTTGAAGATTGAAGATAAAAATCTGAAGTTTATTATTGATGTGGATGATGAGATACCTGAAAGCCTGGTGTTGGACGAGGTGAGATTGCGGCAGGTGATTTTTAATTTGATAGGCAATGCCATTAAATTTACGGATAAAGGCTTTGTGAAGTTTTCGGTGAGCAAACTGGAATTTTTGGAGGATACAAGCAAAATAGATTTACTGATTGCCGTTGAGGACTCGGGCATTGGTATTCCTGCCGATCAGCAACAGCAGATTTTTGATGCATTCTCGCAGCAAAGTGGCCAAAGTAACCGCAAGTATGGCGGCACCGGTTTGGGTTTGTCAATTAGCAAAAGGTTGGTTGAAATGATGGGCGGGGAGATATCGCTGACAAGTGAATTAGGAAAAGGTTCGACATTTACTTTCAGGCTCAGGGATGTTGCTGTTGGTGCAACCCAGGTTAATGTCCCCTACGATGAGGGAAGTTTTTCATTCAGTAGTATCCGCTTCAACCCTGCAACTATTTTAATTGTTGATGATATCGAATCGAACCGAAAATTGATTACCGAGAATTTTTCTACCAAAGTAGTAAAAGTGGTAGAGGCAGAAGATGGGGAAAAGGCCATTTTAATTGCTAAACAATTTAAACCCGATCTTATTTTAATGGACATCCGCATGCCTGTGATGGATGGCATTGAAGCAAGTAAGATATTGAAAAGTGATAATGAAACCCGGCAGATTCCTATTGTCGCCCTCACTGCATCCTTTCGCTATCAGGAAGATGATATGGTTTATGCAAAATTATTTGATGGCTACCTGAGTAAGCCGGTTTCGAGGGTTGACCTTTACCATGAGTTGATGAAGTTTTTGAGTTATACTGAATCTTCCGAAAAATCCGGCCAAAACGAAGACAATGTTAAACCTGACAATGAGGATATTTTTCTTTCATCACAACAGTTAGAGAAACTCAATCGTGTATTAAATAACAGCCTGGAAAAGCAATGGTTGAATGCCAGCGAATATCAAATGTCTGACGAAATTGAATCGTTTGCTAAAAATGTGAAGCAGGCTGGCACTAAGTTTAATATCAAGTTATTAATTGAGTATGGTGAAAATCTGTTTACTTATGTTGATAGTTTCGATCTTGAAATGATGGATAAATCGCTTAAGTACTGGCCTGAAATGATAAGAAGACTGCGAAAGTTGGTAAAAGTAAAATAGGCCTGCCATTCGCTTGCCTATATGAATCAATTCAGTATATTTGATGAAAATTTCTAATCCCGTTATTTGGCCCTAAGTTAAATTCATTGAAAGATATCAATCCTAAAATATTACTCGTTGACGATAACCCCACCAACATCAGGGTTGCCGCAAAAATATTAAGGCAGGAGAATTATAATATTTCCTTCGCACAAAACGGCAGGGATGCGCTTCAAAAAGCGGGCTCCATCAACTTTGATACAATCCTGCTCGACATTATGATGCCCGGGATGGATGGTTACGAGGTTTGTGAAAAGTTAAAAAGCAATCCTTTAACCAGGCAGGTTCCGGTAATATTTCTTACTGCCAAAACCGAAACCGAAAACGTAGTTAGGGCTTTCGAATTAGGTGGTGCCGATTATGTTACCAAACCCTTCAATAGCCAGGAGTTGCTGGCAAGGGTCGAGACACAGGTCAGGTTGAAGAAGTCCCTCGAAAGTCTTGAAAAGGTGAACAAGGATCTTACCGATGCCAACAATACCAAGGATAAGATGTTCTCAATTATCAGCCACGACCTCCTGGGGCCAATAGGAAATATCAAAGAATCGCTTGAGGTGATTGTTAGTGGCGAAGTGACTATGGACGAAAAAAATATGCAGAGTTTCCTGCAGTCGGTTTGGGCATCAGTCGGATCTTCGTATTCCTTGCTCGAAAACCTGTTGTTTTGGGCAAGGAGCCAACAGGGACGTTTGGCCCATAAGCCCAAGAAAATTAATCTCTCAACTTTGATAAAAGACACCATTCATTTGCTCAAAGGAGTTGCAAGTCAAAAGTCAATCCAACTAAAATCCAATTTGCAAACCGAAGAAATGGTATTTGCGGATAGAAATGCTGTTAAAACCATTTTGCGGAACTTAATGTCGAATGCCATAAAATTTACAGAGGCAAATGGCTTGATAACGATTGATGCCAAAAAACAGGATGACGGGTTTTTATTAATTTCGCTTGCTGATAATGGCATTGGAATGGACCAGAAAACAAAAGATAATTTGTTTCAAAAATTCAAAAATGAGCCTCGTTGGGGAACTGATGGCGAAAAGGGTGTTGGTTTAGGGCTGGTAATTACACGCGAATTCGTTGAAAAGCACAGAGGGACAATATGGGTTAATTCTGAAGTAGGAAAGGGAAGTACGTTTTATTTTACCTTACCCAGGGAACAAGAAGGGAATGATAAAAAGCTTAAATGATGAAATGGTAAAATGATGAAAGGTAAAATACTAAACAAATGCTATAACAATAAAAGCGCTTTAAACCATTCATTCACGCATTCATGCATTCTCACATTCACGCATTAAACAAATGTAAATTTATAATTTCACACCATGGAGAACAATAAAAAGTTTAAAATCCTCATCGTTGATGATATCCCGAAAAATATTGAGTTGGCGGCTAATATTTTAAGTACAAAAAATTACAACATTACCTTCGCTGTTTCGGGGGCAGTAGCGTTACAAAAGGTTAAATCAATCGACTTTGACCTGATACTGCTGGATGTGATGATGCCTGAAATGGATGGTTTTGAAGTGTGCGAGCGTTTAAAAGCCAATCCCGAAACAAAAAATATCCCGGTGATTTTCCTCACTGCCAAAACCGAAACCGAAAATGTTGTTAAAGGTTTTGAACTGGGTGCAGTCGATTATGTTACCAAACCTTTCAATACCGATGAGTTGTTGGCACGTGTTAATACACATGTTGGCATCAAAGCAAAACTTGAAGAAAAGGATGAACTTGAAAACCGTTTGGCTAATGCCATGGGTAGTCAAAGTGCTGAGGGTGTTGAGGGTGTTGAATCTGCTGAGTTGGTTCAATCACTCAAGGATGAATTGGAGAAAAAGAAAGAGGAACTGGGGAATGTCAACTTGTTTTATGAACTGAGAAGCCAGTTGGATGCGATGATCGTGGAGAAAAATCCCGTGGCCCGCATGGAGATAAAGCAGATTAAGGAAATGATTTCCAATCTTTTTATTGATAAAAGTAACCAGGAGTTTCACCGTAGCTTAAAGCAACAATTCTCAAAGCTAACCTTCGACGACTTGCGTTTGTGTTCCTATCTGAAGCAGCGGTTTTTAAACATTGAAATCGCTGAATTTCTTGAAACCTCCCCCGAAGCAATTTATACCCGCAAATCGCGCCTGCGCCAAAAACTTGAACTCGACAAAGACCAGGATATCTCGGAATTCCTGTCGAACTATGAGTATTAACTAACTCAACAAGTAATTTTTTTGGTGGCTCAAAATCTGATAAAATTAAGCCTTTTCGATTAAAAGTCATTTTTGGTCATTTTTGGTCATTTTTGGTCATTGATGGTCATTGATAGTCATTAATTGTAAAAACACATCTTTTATTATTACATAATCTATATATGTTGATGTTAACATTTGTAAGGATAATGTAAGCACGGGTAAGTATGCTAATGTTATTGATATTCAGTATAGAAGTAATTTTGCCGCAGTTATTAGTTAATAAATGGATTTATGAATAAACAAACCGCAGTTTTTAACAGGTATCATTTTTCATAAACGTCAGGTACCTGGAAACCTGTCCAATTTGGGCAGGTTTCCTTTTTTAATTGTTTAGGTGGTTGAGAGATTTGTTAAAACGAAAACCTTTTTCCAATTGAAAGTCATTTATTGTCATCCCGAAAAGTAGAAAATCATTGATTTTCGTAACTTTTCGAGGATGCTCGAAAAACTATGAAATCGTAGGTTTCTTGTTTTTCGACATTGATGGTCATCCATACGGACAAGTTTTGTAGTCATTTTTTTTTAATAAATGACGCGCGAAGCGCAAATGACAACTAATGACATCCGCCAGCTGGCGGATAAATGACACAATAGAACCTATTTACACAAATAATTTGCTTTAATTATATAGCAGCTAAATGGATACCTACTTGATACAATAACTAAGAACTACAACGAGAAACTGACAATTGTTGAATAAAGGTCGTAACTATTGGAATGAATTTTGACTAGAAGTACGAAGTTATAATAAAATTGTCTTCGGACAATGCATGTAATCCTCCTATGTGGGCCCCGGAAAGAAATTTTCGGGGTTCTTTTTTTTGTGAAAGACCTAACTGAAAATCAAGAAAACACTGGGTTTTTTATTGAAATCAACCTTTGTGGCTTTCCATTGCCGGATGGTTAAGGTGCGGATGGATTCGTCGCTTAAGGATATATTAGTGGCAATACATAACTTGGTGTGGTCTGAGCAGTTATTAAGCAGCGCATCCAGCATTTTATGATTGCGGTATGGCGTTTCAATAAAAATCTGGGTTTGTTTGCTTTTATATACCGAAGTTTCCAAGGCTTTAATTTTCCTTTTCAAATCACCTTTGTCCACAGGCAGGTATCCATTAAAACAAAAATTTTGGCCATTAAAACCAGATGCCATCAGCGCCATAATAATTGATGATGGGCCCACCAGGGGAACTACATTTAACCCGATTTCCTGGCAAAGTTTTACAGGAATGTTTCCCGGATCTGCCACACATGGAACTCCTGCCTCCGAAAGTAAACCAATAGCTTTTCCTTCCTTTATAGACTTTATGAATTCAGGGATATTTTCCTCGGGTGTATGTTTGTCTAAAATATGAAAGGTGACTTCATCAAAATTCTTGTTGTATCCTGTGCTTCTGAGAAACCTGCGAGCTGAACGAGCATTTTCAACAATGAATTCATCAATTTCAGCAATGATACTTGAGTTATAAAGTGGGAGTACCTGGCCGGGATTTTCGCCACCAAGACCAACAGGGATTAAATATAAAGCAGGTTTTATCATGAGGGTTTTGTTATTTTATCATTTAGTTTAAATTGCAGCCTCTTTCCTGATGTCACGGGGTTGCTTCTATGCTCTTATTGGTGTATAGGGTACATAAGGGAATTAGGGTGTAGGGCTGACCCGTCCTGAATTTTCTTTACAGAAATTACCGACAATTACATTTGTCCATCATTATTATAAGTTTAACTCTGACAGGACCTCCTTGCTCCTCCGCTAAAGCTTCGGCGCACGCGGATGTCGGACTCTGTCAGGTTATTTTAACATTCTATTTCGCCAAATTACCAAATCATCAAATTGTCACACTTTCAAAACTCCATCACTCCCTCTGTCCGCCATAGCTTTAGCGAAGGCGGAATGCTCAAATACTCCATTCCTCCAATACTCCAACACTCCACTACTCCATTACTCCACTACTCCATTACTCCACAACTCCTCCTACCACGGCAAATCATCCAAATCAACATTTCCTCCCGAAAAGATTATCCCGATCTTCTTGTCCTTATGCTCAACTTTATTTTCCAAAATTGCTGCAAGGGGCACTGCTGATGAGGGTTCAACAATGATCTTCATCCGTTGCCATATAAGTTTCATGGCCTGGACGATGGCGTTTTCGCTAACTGTAACAATTTCATCAACGTTTTGTAAAATGATTGGGAAGGTCCATTCTCCAAGGGAAGTACGCAATCCATCAGCTATCGTATCGGGATTTACTGATGGGATAAATTTTTTGTTATGGAAGGATTGAAAAGCGTCATCAGCTTGATCCGGTTCTGCTGCAATTACTTTTGTTTTCGGTGAAAAATACTTGGTGGCAAGTGCAGTTCCGCTCAACAAACCTCCTCCCCCAACTGGAGCCATAATAATATCAAGATTGCTAATTTCCTCGAATACCTCCATTGCAGCAGTGGCTTGCCCGGCAATAATTCGTGGATCGTCGTAAGGATGGATTTCGAGGGCTCCGGTTTTGTCGATTACTTTTTTGAGCGTTGTTTCCCTTGAACTTAATGTTGGCTTGCAAAATGTAATTTTACCTCCATAATGTTTTACGGCTGCAATTTTTACTTTCGAGGAATTCCCGGGCATCACAATATGCGCTTCAATTCCTCTTAGTGAAGCTGCCCGAGATAATGCAGCCGCATGGTTTCCTGATGAATGTGTGCCAACGCCATTCATTACTTCGTCATCCCTTAATAAAAATACCGCATTTACTGCGCCCCTCGATTTAAAGGCACCGGCTTTTTGTAGGTTTTCACATTTGAAAAATAGCTTACATCCAAATAATGTGTTGAGGTTTTCGGAGCTTAGGATTGGGGTATTGTGTATGTATTTCCCAATTCTGTTGGCCGCTTCCAGGATATCTGTGCTTTTGGGTATATTTAAAGGATCGTATTTCAATTTATCTTGCTGTTGTTTTCTTCAATTTCATCAGCTATTACTTCACAGGCTTCATCCAGCATCTGGTAAACATTTTCAAAACCGTTGCTTCCGCCATAATATGGATCGGGAACCTCATTATTGCTACCATGATCCACAAGGTTTAAAATCATTTCAACCTTCGATCTGTCCGTTTCGTTGCGCGCTTTGTTAATGATGTTGCGGTAGTTGGCCCTGTCCATGGCAAAAATTCTGTCAAACCTATCGAAATCGGCTGTTACAAATTGTCTGCCCCTGTGCTGGCTGATGTCAACACCATGCTTGCGTCCAACCTCAACCGATCTGGCGTCGGCATCGTCACCAACATGATAGTTGGCGGTGCCCACCGATTCTACATTGGCAGAAAGGTTTCTGTTCTGGATTTTGTTTCGCATAATCCCTTCGGCCAGGGGAGAGCGGCAGATATTTCCAAGACAAACCATTAAGATTTTCATGCAGGAAAAGGTTGGTTAGTTTTAAAAAAATGGAAGTATTCAATTAATGCCTGATATCAATTTTTAATCAAAAATATACAAATCGCCCACCTCAAATTAGCAGAAGTGGGTTCATCCTTAAATGTCAGTAACTATAGCTTGATTTTCTTACCCAGATCATCTACATAAACCCTGAACTCCTTATCGGTGTCAATCAGGTTTTGTACTGTTTTGCACGCATGTAGCACAGTGGCGTGGTCTTTATTTCCACATTGCAACCCGATTGATGTAAGCGAGGCTTTGGTGTGTTGTTTCGCAAAATACATCGACAACTGCCGGGCCTGAACAATATTGCGCTTCCTTGTCTTCGAGTTCATTTGGTCGATAGTGAGCCCAAAGTATTCTGACACAACCTTCTGGATGTAATCAATAGAAATTTCCTTGTTGGTATTCTTGATGAAGTTGTCAACTATTTGCTTGGTCAACTCAAGCGTAATCTCCTTTTTATTGAGGGAAGCCTGGGCAAGTACCGAAATCATTGCACCTTCGAGTTCACGAATGTTGGATGTAATGCTATAAGCAAGATATTCAACCACATTATCCGGCATTTCGATGCCATCGTTATAAAGCCTTTTTTGCAGGATAGCAATCCTTGTTTCCAGTTCCGGGGGCTGCAAATCGGCAGTTAAACCCCATTTAAATCTCGATAGAAGTCGTGGCTCCATACCTTCAATATCAACAGGCGGTTTATCTGAGGTGATCACCAGTTGTTTAGATTTTTGGTGCAGTTGGTTAAATATGTGGAAAAACACATCCTGGGTCTTTTCTTTACCGGCAAGGAAGTGGATATCGTCAATAATTAGTACGTCGATCAGTTGGTAGAAGTTGGTAAAATCATTTTGATTGTTGTTCCTTACCGATTCTATGTACTGTGCAATAAACTGGTCAGTGGTAACATAAAGCACGGTCTTATCGGGGAATTTATTTTTCACTTCCAGCCCAATGGCATGTACAAGATGCGATTTTCCTAATCCTACCTTACTATAGATAAATAGGGGATTAAAAGCTGTTTTCCCGGGATTATTTCCAATGGCAAGGCCTGCCGAACGGGCCAGGCGGTTACAGTCGCCTTCAATGAAATTATCAAACGAATACCGCTCAACCAATTGTGAATTGACTTTCACCTTTTGGATGCCCGGAATGATAAACGGGTCAGGAATGGTCTTCGATTGGCTTTTAATATTAAAAGGCATATTGATGTCAGGATTAATCGTTGCAGAACGATTCGAGGTTGGGAGCACCATCGAAACCGGGTTCTGCTTGTTCATGCTATCCTCCATTACAATGCTGTACTCGAGCCTGCCGGTAACACCCAACTCCTTTTTAATGGTTTTCTTCAGAAGGCTGATATAATGCTCTTCTAACCATTCATAGAAAAATTGGCTGGGCACCTGGATCGTTAAAACATTGGCCTCAAGTTTAATTGGAGTTATCGGGTCGAACCATGTCCTGAAACTTTGATAATTAATATTGTCCTTTATTATCTTCAGACAGTTCTCCCATACTGATTTGGCATCATTACTCATGCGTTAAATTTCTTATTTAACTGTTATACAATTCGTTCCTTAAAAATAACCGGATTTGAAGGACAGGGGCTTATAAATGCACTTTCTTTTCCTGGTTTTCTGACAACAAAATTCGTTAAAAAAAAGTGATAAAAAAACTTTTTCTTCTATTGATTTAATGAAAAAAAACATGTATAGAATAAATAGTGAACCCTGCTTTAATTGAGTTTAAAATTCAGATTTGTAATCGTTTATCCGTTTACAATTCAACAGATTTACATATTTGGATTTTTTTGATGCAATAATTTTATTAACGATTAACCTGAAATACTAACAAAAATGGCCAGCCTCATTTTAAATTCTGGTTAAAATTAGCTTATTTTTTTGTTAAAAATATTAATTAATGCAAACTTTACATTTTTTTGTGGTTTATTATGGCCTTGAATTAAGGAGTCCTAAAAAGAATTGATTTTATTTGATGGTCATTGAGGGTTATTGATGGTCATTGATGGTCATTGATGGTCATTGATGGTCATTGATGGTCATTGATGGTCATTGATGGTTATTGGTTGTCATTGAACATTAATTAGTGTCCGTCCATATAGTCGAGTGTTTGTTCTATAAAGTTCTCCAAAGGAGTCCTATGGACAAATTCAAGGCGTGTGAAAAATTCAAACCACAGTCCCGTACGTACGGGATGAGGATTTGAATTTTGAGCAACAACGCAGAAGTTGGACTTTATAGACGAACAGTAATTAAATGAAGGCATCACAAAATAACAACTAACGACAGCGAAGCCAATGACGGCGAAGCCTAATGACATGAATGACTTAAACAAAGTTCGTTCGGTTGTATGAAAAAATAGCAGTTAAATAAATACTTTGTTGGTAAGAACAGTTAAACACTACATCACATGGAATACGCCATTTTAAAAGATATTTTAATCATTTTCGGATTATCGATTGTGGTAATATTTATTTGTCACCGCTTAAAGATACCCTCGATTATCGGATACTTGATAACAGGTGTGCTTGCCGGGCCAAATGGGTTTTCGCTGATCAGTGGTATTCATGAAGTTGAAATACTGGCTGAAATCGGAGTGATCTTATTGCTGTTTACCATAGGTATTGAGTTTTCGTTGAAGAATTTAATACGTATCCGCAATACACTGGCGATTGGTGGTGGCATTCAGGTTTTTCTTACGATAGCTATATTCTTTCTAATAACCAGGTCAAACTTCATTGGGGCCCAGGAAGGGAATTCAATACCGGAATCCATTTTTATGGGATTCCTCATTGCCTTAAGCAGTACTGCAATTGTATTAAAATTACTCCAGGAACGAGGCGAGTTTGTTAGCCCACATGGCAGGGTCACCCTGGGAATATTAATATTTCAGGACATTGTGATTGTACCAATGATTTTGGTATTACCATTTTTAGCTGGTATCAGTGGCGAAAACGTTTCTCCATGGTGGCTTATACTTGTTAAAGTACTTGGGGTGATTTTCCTGGTTTTTATCGGTGCAAAATACATTGTTCCGAAGGTGTTGTATCAGATTGCAAAAACCAAGAGCCGCGAGCTATTCTTGTTAACCATTATAGTTATAGCTCTGTCGGTTGCATTTTTAACTTACTCAGCCGGACTTTCACTGGCCTTGGGTGCTTTTCTTGCAGGATTGATTATTTCGGAATCTGATTACAGCCAGCAGGCATTTGGTAATGTGCTCCCATTTCTGGATATTTTCACCAGTTTCTTTTTTGTTTCCATTGGCATGTTGCTCAATGTCCAAATTCTGATTGACAGGCCGGTCATTATACTTATCGTCACTTTAGGGGTAATTGTGGTTAAATCGGTGGTTGCCACTTTAGCAGGACTGGCACTGGGTTATCCTTTACGGACATCCGTTTTGGTTGGATTAACCTTAAGCCAGGTGGGTGAATTTTCATTTATTCTCTCACGTAAGGGGCAGGCATTGGGGCTGATTTCTGAGGCTAACTACCAGTTGTTTCTGGCAGTTTCGGTTTTAACCATGGCCGCAACACCTTTTATTATTGCAGCAGCCCCTCGCTTAGCTGATTTATTGCTTCGTTTGCCGCTTCCGCAACGACTCAAAAGTGGTTTGATAACAATTGATGAAAGTGAAGAAAATATCAAAGACATTAAAAACCACACCATTATTATTGGATATGGGATTAACGGAAGGAATGTTGCCAGGGCAGCCAAGTATGCTAATATCCCCTACGAAGTCATCGAATTAAACCCTACCACGGTGAAGGAGGAAAAGGCACTGGGTGAGCCCATCTTTTTTGGTGATGCTTCACAGGAAGTTGTACTCGAACATGCATGTATTAAGGATGCAATGATCATTGTTATCACATTGCCAAACCCCGCTGATATCCGCCAGATAACACAAGTTGCACGAAAGCTTAACCCACACATTCATATAATTATCCGTAGCCGCTATATTGGCGAAATGGAGGATTATTTCAAATTAGGGGCAGACGAGGTAATACCTGAGGAATTTGAAACTTCAGTAGAGATTTTTACCCGCGTACTCGCCAAATACCTTGTGCCCAGGGAAGAAATCGAAAAGCTGGTTGCAAGCGTCAGGTCCGACGGTTACAATATGTTCAGGAGTCTATCGGTAGCTGATGAGAATTATGTAAATTTATCTGTTAAAGTTCCACAGGTAAATATTGGAAGTATTCATGTTTGTAAAAATTCACCAGTAATTGGTAAGTCAATAGCGGAGGCTGATTTTCAGGCAAAGTTTGGTGCGGGTTTACTTGCTGTGAGCAGGGGAAACAAGAGTGTTTCCAATCCCCCTCAAACCTACCGTTTGAAGGAAAATGATATCCTGTTCTTCCTTGCCTCTAACGAAAAATTGTTGGAAATGAATGTGATTTTTAAATCGCAGGATGGAAATGAAAATTGTGATGTGACAGTATAATGAATGCAAGAATGTTGAGCGCAGCGAAATCCCGCCACTGCGGGGATTGAATCAATTTATCTTTATGTTTGGTATTTGGGTTATGAATGGATTTGTGCAGATGCCAACGACTAATGTTAAGTCAAGATAAAATTGTCGTATTGTTAATAGACGTTTCAAGGTCTGCCAGCCGGCGGACGCTTGGAAGTCAGAGGCCTGACCTTGGAACGTGCGCAGCACTTTCAAGCGTCAAAATATGGATGACTTAACACTGGGCGTTTTAATGTAAATTAACAGTGTGAATTGTTCCGGTTTGTGGTGGTGAGTGGTTTCAGGGTTTGGATTGTTATTTCATCCTTGTATCATTGCCACCTTGCCACCTTCTATCATTCCCACATTCTCGCATTCTCGCATTCAATCATTGTCACCGCATGATGGTGAGCGATCCCCTATACTCATCTGTACCAAAATACCCTTCAGCTTTAAGGACATAAAAATATGCTCCGTCCCTCAAGTTGTCTCCATCCCAGTCACTCTGGTAATTAGTTTGCGAAAAAACCCTTTTCCCATACCGGTTGAAAATGGCCATTTTGTTGCTCATGTAATATTCAAGTTCTTTCACAACGAAAATATCGTTTATCCCATCACCGTTTGGGGTTATAATGTTTGGGATAATCAACTCCACCGGTTTAACATCAATATTAATCATTACAGAGTCGATACATTCATCACTGGTAGTATATTTAAACCATACTTCATAATTCCTGACATCCTCAAACACCTTAGTTGGCATTTCTTCAACAGAGTAAGTGCTGTCACCAAAATTCCAGTTCCAGTCAATAATTTGTATGGAGTCGATTGACAGGTTCTCGAATGTAAATGTAACCACAGGATTTTCAATATACACACCAGCTGTATCCGGCTCGGTGGAAATTTCCACCGAAGGTGTATCAAATACTTCAACCTGCAGTAATGTATCGCGGATGCAAATGTATTGATCTTTCACTTCAAAGGTGTAATCCGTTTCGCAAAGTCCAAAAGCAATGGAATCGTATTGATAGGGCGATGTGTACCAAAGATAACTATACGGGGGCTTTCCACCGGAAACAATTACTTCAAGCTGACCTTTACATGTGCCCGGGCATCCTGTATTTATCTGGGTTACTTCTTCGAACCTAATCCTGGGATACAGCCATACTGTAATGCTGTCGATGCAGGTCATCACGTTGAGGCTATCGGTGATGGAAACATAAAAAGTAGTCGTATCCATTTCAGGCACAACATCAATGCATGCGGCAGTATTATTTTCAATAACATAATTGGGATCACTCGAAGTCCAAACATATTTCAAGGTATCGGGTTCAACGCAAAGTTCCAGAGAATATGAATAGCAGGTCAAGGTATCGTTCTGAACAATTCCGGCATTTTGGAAATAAACCCAGGTAGAATCAACCACGCCTTGAAATTCAAGAGTATCGCATGTAACATGATACCAACCAGTGTCCTGTGCCCAAATTGTCTGGGTGTGCCCTCCGGTTTCCCACCAAAAATAATTGAGAAATCCCGGACCTGCATCAAGCCAGGCACTGTCGGCATGACAAGCCAATGTGGTGTCGGGCAAGCGCGGAATTAGCCGCATAACAGTTACGCTATCAATGCATGTTAAAATACCAAGGCTATCTGTTGTAGAAACATAGAAAATAGTTGGGTCCAAATCTGGCGATACTTCGATACAAGCTGAAGTATTAAATTCAATGGAATAATCAGGGTCGCTTGCTGTCCAAATGTATTGCAAAGTGTCCGGGCTTACGCATAATGTAGTAGGATAAATATTGGTTATCACCGAATCCCCCTGAACGATTTCCGCGTTTTGAAAGAACACCCATGAGGAATCGACAATAGCATTTTGAAGCTCCGGGGCATCGCATGAAACATGGTACCAGCCTGTATTCTGAGCCCAGATAGCTTGGGTTGTTTCAGCAGTTTCTAACCAAAAATAACTGCTAAACCCCGGCCCGGCATCCAGATATACACTATTGGTATGACAAACTATTGAGCTGTCAGGCAAACGTGTGATAAGCGGCATAACTACAACGCTACCAAAACAGGTTAAAATGTCAAGGCTGTCAGTAGTCGAAACATAGAAAGTAGTTGGGTCAATATTCGGAGATACCTCGATACATGCAGCAGTATTATTCTCGATTACATAATCAGGATCGCTGGAAGTCCAGATGTATTTTAAGGTGTCAGGGCTTACGCATAATGTGACCGGGTAAATATTGGTTATTACCGTATCCCCTTGAACAATTTCTGCATTTAGAAAAAACACCCATGTAGAATCGGTGACGGGATCTTGAACTTCATCAATATCACATGTAACATGATACCATCCTGTTTCTTGCACCCAAATGGTCTGGGTGGTATCAGTAGTTTCTAACCAATAATAAGAGATAAAACCGAGACCGGCATCCAATAGCACACTGTCGGCATTGCAAACCCGGGTAGTATCAGGCAAAAGTATGGTTTGTGCTTTAGTGTCCACAAGGCCAAAACCCAATAATATCAGCAGGGTAGTAAAAATCACCCGGATCATTACCCTGCTTCTAAACATCTTATTTTTTGCGCTGTAATTACTCATTGGCTGCGAAAGTACAGATTATTCGTGTTTTACTGAAACCATCCAACTAAAATGTATTCATGGCTAACATTTGCAAAGTACAATCTACCACCACCTGTATTCCATTTTTCTTTGCAAGTTCCTCTAATTCAAAATTTTCAGTCCCAGGGTTAAAAATTATCCGTTCAGGTTTTAATACATTAACAATATAGTTATAATAAACCGG
>Ga0307929_1001068_pt1 | contig 22911 bp, 21 predicted proteins | sample AceLakmetage1330_FD_203160 | JGI IMG/M metagenome (GOLD analysis project Ga0307929, IMG submission 203160) | Saline water microbial communities from Ace Lake, Antarctica - #1330 | ecosystem: Environmental > Aquatic > Non-marine Saline and Alkaline > Saline | place: Antarctica: Ace Lake...
GGTAATGCTGCCTCCGGCAGGATCGGCGAGTGCAGAGGAGTGCGATTAGGATCGGCGACGCTGACTTTCATGTCCGAAGCCCCTCCCGCAACTCGAAGATTTCCTAATTTGGAACCGCTGAGGTTTGCACTTCCGACTTTAGCAGGTGAGTGGCACACGAGAAGCAAAAAGCGACATCTATTTCGCGGTCTCAGACAAAGGGTGAAAGTAGCCGAAGGCGCTTGGAAATACCGGGCATGTGCGCCAGAACGGCATCAATGTCATCGTCGGTTGTGTATCGACTCAGGCTGAAGCGCACGGTGCCGTGGGCGGCTGTAAATGGGATGCCCATTGCCCTGATGACGTGTGAGGGTTCGAGTGAGCCGGACGCGCACGCGGATCCCGAGGATGCCGCAATGCCAAGATCGCTGAGGTGGTAGAGGATGGCTTCGCCTTCAATGAACTCGAAGCTGATACTGGATGTGTTGGGCAGACGATTTGCCTTAATGCCGTTGATGCGGGTGTCCGGGCATGTCTTAAGTAGCTCGGTCTCCAGCTTATCGCGCCGCCGAGCAATTGAGGCTTCCATCTTTGACATGGTTTCTCGCATGAGGTCGCAGGCTTTTCCCAGTCCGACAATATAGGGCACGTTTTCCGTGCCGCCGCGTCGTCCCTTCTCCTGATGTCCGCCCAAGAGCAAAGGCTTCAGCTTTGTGCCCTTGCGAATGTAAAGTGCCCCGATACCTTTTGGGGCATGTAGCTTGTGGCCTGAGATTGAGAGCATGTCTACCGGTATGGTGCGGACATCAATGGGGAGTTTTCCGACGGCTTGAACCGCATCGGTGTGCATGACACCACCGGCTTCTTTTACGAGCTCGGCAATTTCGGGGATGGGGAATATAACACCGGTTTCGTTGTTGGCCCACATGCTGCTAACAATCGCAGGGCCTGCTGCGAGAGCCTTGCGCAAGCTGTCAAGGTTGAGGTTACCATTACCATCGACGGGTAGCTCAATCTGACGGTATCCGTGTTCTTTGAAATGGCGGCAGGGCTCTAGAACGGCGGGGTGTTCGACACGCGTGGTAATGATCGGATATTCGGTCCCCAGCGCTTCGGCGGCTCCATATAGTGCGGTGTTGTTACTTTCGGTTCCGCAGCTTGTGAAGAGAATCTCGGAGGGATCTGCCCCGATCAGGGCGGCTACGCGTGCTCTGGCATCCTCGACATGTTTGGCAACTTGCCCCCCAAAGAAGTGCATGCTGGAGGGGTTTCCCCACAGCTCGTCGAAAAACGGGAGCATGATCTGCTTCACTTCGGGCGCGATTTGTGTCGTGGCGTTGTTATCAAGATAGATGGTGCGCGCCATTAGTTCTCTTCCTTTACGTCGATCTCGGGCGCGACAAACTCTCGTAGTTTTGCTTCCACGATTTCTTTCATGGTGATGTCCGCTGTTTTGCATCGGGCACAGGCGCCTCTAAAAGAAACGACGACCGTGTTGCCAACAACGTCGATGAGTTCAAGATCGCCGCCATCTTTTCTCAGTAATGGCCGAACCTCACGATCGAGCGTTTCTTGAATGCGTTTCAGCTTCTCAACAATCGTCATTTGCGGGTGGGGTGTGTCCGGTTGAACGTCGTCGGTAGCCAGGGATTTGAGGAGCTTCTCGATCTCAGGAATGCAGCCGCCGCAGCCACCTCCCGCCTTTGTATGATTCGTGACCTGTTCAACCGTCTGCAAATGAGTGTCGGCAATGGCCTTGGTGATGACGTCCTCGGTAACGCCGAAGCACCTACAGATAACCTTGCTTTCGAGTTCGCGCTTTTTCGATCCGTCCGTTCTGTAATTTTCAATGGCGGCCTCAAGGGCTTCGCGTCCCATGACAGAGCAGTGCATTTTCTGTTCCGGAAGGCCTCCCAGATAGTCGGCAATGTCTTGATTTGTGATCGCAGCTGCATCCTTCAACGACTTGCCTTGGATCATTTCGGTCAGTGCTGAAGAAGCGGCAATTGCACTAGCGCACCCAAATGTCTGAAATTTGGCATCCACGATGATCTCGTCAGCATCGACTGTGATCATCAACTTCAAGGCATCGCCGCAAGCAAGTGAACCCACTTGACCAACGCCATCTGCATGTTCAATAACCCCCACATTTCGGGGGTTTCTGAAGTGATCCAGCACTTTTCCTGTATAGTCCCACATTGTCATTCTCGCGTTGTGTCACCTTCTGTCGGAAAGTCACGACGTGGTCGGAAGGTGTGTGAAAGGAGGTACGTTAGCGAGTGGTGCGTTGCAAATAAAGGAGAAAGACAGGCTTCTAGCGCAGGGTTGCTTTTTCTTATGCTCACAGTATGCTGCTACACGTGTTTTATGGATAGTTGGCGCTCTCAGATTTGTGAGTGTTACCCTATAGAGAGGACCCTTATGTCGATAGCATTGGATGATATTTTGGCTTACCACCTTGGTGGGAAGATTGGGATGCGTTGTACGCGCCCGCTGAAGAGTGTAGAGGATTTGTGTTTGGCCTATACGCCTGGGGTGGCTGAGGCGGTAAAGGAGATTGCGCGGACACCGGGTGCACTCTCGCGCTTGACGGCGAAGGATAAGCTCGTGGCGGTGGTGACTGATGGAACGGCCATTCTCGGTTTGGGGGATTTGGGTGCTGAGGCCAGTATTCCGGTGATGGAGGGGAAGGCTGTTCTATTCAAAGTCTTTGGTGACGTCGATGGCTGGCCCGTTCCGCTGAACCATTGCCGCGTTGATGGCAAGAATATGGGGCCTACGGATCCACAGCGCGTGATTGATGCGGTTGCGGCCATTGCCCCAATGTATGGTGGTATTAACCTTGAAGACATTGCTGCGCCTGCCTGTTTTGAGATTGAAGATCGTCTGGATGAAATGCTGGATATCCCGGTGTTTCATGATGATCAGTGGGGGACGGCCGTCATTACTCTGGCAGGTGTGAAAAACTACTGTTATCTCTGTGAGCGCGAGATGAGCGAGTTGAAGATTGTGATCAATGGCGCGGGTTCTGCCGGCATTCGCATTGCGGAGATGCTGAAGACAGCGGGGGCGACCTCGGTTGTGCTGTGCGATTCGCGAGGTGTAGTCCGTGCGGACCGCACAGATTTGAATGCGAAGAAACGCGAGCATGCGGTTGAGAGTGCGGCATCGACTGTTGGGGATGCACTTCGTGACGCGCATGTGCTGATTGGGGTTTCGGCGGCTGATTGCATCACGCCTGAAGATGTGCAGGGAATGGCCTCTTATCCAGCAATTTTCGCGATGGCGAATCCGGAGCCGGAAATTCGTCCCTCGCTCGTGGCGGATGTCATGGGAAGCAATCCTTACGTTATGGCAACGGGTCGCTCTGATTATCCGAACCAGATCAATAATGTATTGGGTTTCCCCTTTTTGTTTAGAGGGGCTCTTGACGTAGGAGCAACCACGATTAACAAGCAGATGAAGGTGGCTGCAGCAGAGGCTTTGGCGAGGCTGGCACGTGAGCCCATTACGGAAGAGGTGCGGACATATTATCCGATGGAGCACCTGGAGTGGGGGGCCAACTATGTGATTCCCAAACCCTTTGACCGAAGACTGTTTGTGGAGGTGTCGGTGGCGGTAGCAGAGGCGGCAATACAATCGGGAGTGGCTCGGGATGCTGTGCCAATTGGGGCGATTCGCCAACTCCTTGAGGCCCGTAATGTAAGCCGTCGGACGGAGTCGTAATTGCGCCAGATCGGGTGATGCAATTCATGCTGTGTCTGTGGCAGTCGCTGTGACAGACTGGCGTCGTTGAATATTTGGTAAAGGAAAAGGACTGTATGAAACAGTATTACGGAATCGTGATCGCGGCTGTACTGCCGATACTTGGGTTTTCAGAAACCAATGTCAGGATAGACGGTGTTGCCGCCTATGCGAACGAGCATGTCATCACGGTTAGCGATGTGCTCAAGACCTCTCGTGGGTTGCAAGAGCAGCTTTCCAAGGGGCGCAATGCAGATGATTTAAAAGCTGTCTATCAGGCGGCAATAGAGGAAGTCATTGCCCGAAAGCTTATCTTGGATGAGTATGAGCAGCAGAAGGAAATACGCATTCCCGATAGCGTTGTGGATGAGCGCATTGATGGCATTGTGAGTGAAATGTTTGATGGCGATCGCTCGGCTTTATTTGAAGCGCTTACCGAGGATGGTTTAACTGAAGACGCTTGGCGGGAACAGATTCAGGAGCAGATTATTGTTTCTGCCATGCGCAACTTCCGCGTTGATAGCAAGGTAAGTGTTTCGCCGCTGAAAGTGCGTGAAATTTACGAGCGCGATAAAGAGATGTACTCAACGCAACCCAAGGTGAAGATCCGCATGATTGTCATTGCGAAGGGTGAGTCTGAGGAGGAAAAGGTGGCTCAGAGTGCCAAACTGAAGACGGTTAAACTGGCGCTGAAAGCAGAAGACAGTTTTGCGGACGTCGCCACAGCGTATTCGCAAGATTCTCGGGCTGCTGAGGGGGGCGATCGCGGCTGGATGGAGCGTGATATGCTGCGTGAGGATATTGCGGAAGTTGCATTTGCAACGGGTGTGGGGGAGGTTAGCGAAGCCTTGGATATCGGTAAGCAGTTTTGTATTCTAAAGATTGAGGATCGGGTTGATGCTGAGACGGTATCGTTTGATCGGGCACAGCCACGGATTGAGCGTCAGTTGCGGATGGAGAACGCGCGGGAACTTTACGAGTCATGGATTGCCCACCTTCGCAAGAATGCCTACGTCAAAATCGTGGACAATGTACTAGTCCCATGACCGTCCCGAACCTCACGCACTTGTCCGACGTGCGGACGCTTGTAATGCAGCTGGGATTGCATCCCAGTCGCGCGCTTGGACAGAACTTTCTCGTCGATGGAAACATCCTGGACATTCTGCTTGATAGCGCGGGAATCACCTCCTCAGATCGCGTACTGGAAGTAGGTCCGGGGTTGGGAGTGGTCACCGAGGCGCTCTTGAAACATGCCGCGCATCTTACTGCGGTTGAGAAGGATCACCGTCTTTTTGCCTATCTTCAGGAGGCATTCTCTGCTCATGAACGCCTTGAGCTGATTCAAGGTGATGTGCTTGAGGTCGGTATTCCGTCCCTCTTGGCGCGTGGCGTTGATAAAGTAGTCTCAAACCTTCCGTACTCTCCCGGCAGTCGCATTCTCCTGGATCTAATTTGCGATGCAAACGCGCCGCGTGAGATTGTAGTTACCGTTCAACTGGAGGTCGCGCAACGCATTACGGCACCCCCCGGAAGCAAGACGTATGGTCTCATGGGCGTGTGGTGTCAGCTTCACTGCGATGTCGCCCTTGTGAAGGTCATTAGCCCAAACTGTTTCTGGCCGCGGCCGGATATAAAATCAGCTATCGTAACGCTGCATCGACGGAACGCAGCGCTTTTGGATGCCGTTCACACGGTCCACTTCTACGCGTTGACCCGCTATGCCTTTCAGCACCGCCGCAAGCAGCTTGCATCATGCCTGTCAAAAGCCCCTGCACCCCTTACTGTTGACGCGGATGCATGTCGTGCGCTTTTGATTCAGATTGGTGCCGAAGCCTCTGCCCGGCCTGAAGCGCTTGGCGTTGAGCAATGGTGCCGCCTGACTGAGATGCTGAAGTGACACTTGGCTAGAGCCCGTCTGAAAAGGGGTTGAAACGCGAAAAGGTTCGAATATGGCCAAATAGCTCCAACATGAGGACGCTTCAACCCTTTGTCGCGAGCTTTGTCAGGAGCTTTGTCGAAAAGGGGAATAGGTCTGAGAGAAAAATCGGCAAAGATTGCGGCAAAGCTCGCGACAAAGACTAAGGAATTTAAAGATTCTGGTGCCTCGGACCTTTTCGGACAACGTCTAGCTGATTTCTTAGCGGTTTTGCTCCCCGTAGCCTCGTGCGCCAACGCGTGGATTTTTTCGTCTGTGAGGTGGCGGCCATCCACCGGCTGGCGCCGGAGGCTACAATCAAGCTTTTCCCCTGAATGATCCTTAGCCTCTTCAAAGAGCGCTGTTGATAAATAACGCTCTTCGCAGTCGGGCAGGATTGTAACGATCGTTTTTTCATTAAAATTAGGGTTGTGCGACAGGCATGCAGTTGTAGTTGTTGCCGCATTTCCCGAAATACTGGCATAATGCCCTCCTGTTGGTGTCAATTTCGATTTGGTGGGTTTTATACACAGGATGCCGTCAAAACGCCCCCTTCATCTCTGTTTTCTGTTCGACTTTGGTTTTGGAATGTTGGATAGTTTCACCCTTAATTTTTGGGAGTACCGATATGGAAGATTGCATAACAATAGAGGGGGGCGCCACGGCCCCGAAGGGTTTCAAAGCCTCCGGCATTTGTGCTGGAATCAAGGTGGGGGCTTTGGATTTGGCCCTGCTTGTGTCCGAGACCCCCGCTGTGGTTGCGGGGTGTTTTACGACGAATGCGGTGCAAGCGGCTCCCGTGAATCTCTGTAAAACCGTTTTGGCATCAGGAAAGGCATCTGCCGTTGTGGTTAATAGCGGGTGTGCAAATGCCTGTACGGGGTCGGCTGGAAGGGTTGCCGCCACGGAGATGGGCACGGCAACTGCGGTTGCTCTGGGATTGCCTGCGGGCGATGTTTTTGTCTGTTCGACCGGAACCATTGGTAAACCCCTTCCGCTTGAGAAGATCTGTACTGCACTTCCTGAGGCTGTTGCGGCGTTGAGCACCGACGGGGGTGGGCAGGCGGCAAAGGCTATCATGACGACCGACACGGTTGATAAGCAGATGGCCGTCTCCGTTCAGATTGGCGATACTACGATTTGTGTTGGCGGAATGGCAAAGGGTTCGGGGATGATTGAGCCCAATATGGCGACCATGCTTGCCTTTTTGACAACGGATGCCGCGGTTTGTGCCGAGTCTCTGCAATCGTGTCTGTCCGCGGTTGTCGCCAAAACGTTCAATCGGATCAGTGTGGATGGGGATCAAAGCACGAATGATACTGTATTGATATTGGCCAATGGCCGTTCGGGGTGTTCTGTGCTTGATCACACACACCCGGATTGGGGGCGGTTTGTTGATGCCGTTTTCACCGTGTCACTGGCGTTGGCCAAGAAGATTGTCAAAGACGGTGAAGGGGCGACAAAGTTCATAACGATTACCGTTGCGGGGGCTGTGACAGACGCCGATGCAAACGTAGCCGCCAAGGCGATTGCCAATTCGCTGCTTTGCAAGACGGCATGGTTTGGGGAGGATCCGAATTGGGGGCGTGTGATTGCTGCTGTGGGATACTCGGGGGCGCAAGTTGATCCTGATTTGATTGATATCGCCTTTGGGGATGTTGTAGCCGTAAAGTGTGGTCAAATGGCAGATGATGTCTCATTTTCAATGTTGGAAGCGGTGTTTGCTAAGAAGGCCTTTGAAATTGGAGTTGATTTGAATTTGGGTGATGGCATTGAGACGGTTTATACCTGCGACTGTAGTTATGAGTATGTCAAAATAAATGCCGAATACATGACCTGACACGGGGGAGTGGCCAATGGATAAATTGATTGAAAAAGCGAGCGTGTTGATTGAGGCATTGCCTTATATCCAGGACTTCCGCAATGAGATTGTTGTCGTAAAGTTTGGTGGTAGTGCGATGGAGGATCCAGACCACGTGGTAGGCGTGTTAGAGGATGTCGCCTTCATGCAGTGCGTCGGCATGAAAATTGTTGTGGTGCATGGGGGCGGAAAAGCCATTTCCCGCGGCATGGTAGAGGCTGGCATTGATTCGAAGTTTCTTCATGGTCTCAGGGTGACGTGTGAGCGTTCGATTCATGTTGTTGAGCGGGTATTAAAAACAGATGTAAATCCTCGAATTGTGAAGCTGCTTGCAGAAAAGCGCGCTTCGGCCAAGAGTTTGCATGGGGAATCAATCTTTCATGTCACACGAAAAACTGATGTGGATGTCAAGACGGGTGAAGCGTTGGATTGGGGTTTTGTTGGCGAGCCGGGCGAGGTGAATACCGGGCCCATTCATTCCATGCTTGTGGAGGGTGTCATCCCCGTGATTACCCCACTTGGAATTGGCCCGGGTGGCAAAACGCACAATATCAATGCTGATGTTGCCGCGGCGTCCGTGGCCAAAGCTTTGCGAGCTCGTAAGCTGGCATTTCTTTCGGATGTGCCCGGTTTGCTGCGTGATCCTCGGGATCCAACATCGCTCATATCGACGTTGAAGCAGCATGAAATTGAGTGGTTGATGGAGCAAGGCGTGATCTCTGGTGGCATGCTGCCGAAGATAAAGAGCTGTATGGAAGCGCTTATTGCGGGGGTGCGCAAGGTTCATATGATTGATGGACGAATGCGGCATTCGCTGCTGCTGGAAATGTTTACGGACAAGGGTGTAGGGACTGAAATTATTGGTGAATAAAGAATTGAAGACTGGAGCTAAAGCAATGAGCACGACAGCAGAAATATCAGAGATGTATACACAGTATGTGATGCCGACCTATGCGCCGGAAGTGGCGCTTGTGAAGGGCAAGGGAACGAAGGTATGGGATGCAGAGGGTAAAGTTTACTTGGACTTTGCTGCAGGTATCTCGGTTCTTAATGTTGGGTATTCGCACCCAACGGTGGTTGCTGCCATTCAAGAGCAAGTGGCTGAACTGGTGCATGTGTCCAATCTCTATTATTGCGAGCAGCAGGCAATGCTAGCAAAGCGTCTGTCAGACGTGTCGTTGAAGGGAAAGTGTTTTTTTAGCAACTCGGGGGCTGAGGCCAACGAAGGACTGATCAAGCTGGCCCGATTGTGGGGCCATGATCAGGGCAAATTTGAGATTATTTGCATGAAGAACTCCTTTCATGGTCGGACGCTTGCTACGGCAGCGGCTACGGGGCAGGAAAAAATACAAGAGGGCTTTGAGCCTATGCCCGAGGGGTTTGTCCATGCCGTCTTTAATGACATTGAGTCTGTGAAGGCGCTTGTGAATGAGAAGACCGTTGCGATCATGCTTGAAGCGCTGCAAGGCGAAGGCGGCATCCTTCCTGCAGATGACCAATTTATGAAAGACGTGCGTGCGCTCTGTGATGAAAAGGATCTTCTCATGCTTTGTGACGAAGTCCAATGCGGTATGGGCCGCACAGGCGATTGGTTTGGTTTCCAGGCCTATGATGTCGAGCCCGATGCATTCTCGCTCGCTAAGGCGTTAGGCAGCGGTTATCCGATTGGCGCGGTTGTGACGGGATCGAAACTGGCTGATGTATTCCAACCCGGGAAGCACGCCAGCACCTTTGGCGGAACCCCTCTCGCGTGTACGGCTGCGTTGGCAACATTGGATGTGATTGAAGCCGAGGATCTGGTCGTCCGTGCAAAAGAGAAAGGTGCGTTGTTCCTGGAAGGGCTTGAGGCATTCGTTGAGAAGTATGAGCATGTAATCGAGGTGCGTGGTCGCGGCTTGATGTTAGGCTTGGTGTTAGATCAGGCCGCAAAACCGCTGACGACAGTTTTAGCAGAAATCGGACTGCTGACCATTGCTACGGCGGGTGATGTTGTGCGTTTCTTGCCACCGCTGACGGTGAAGGACGACGAGTTAGAAGAGGCATTGGACATGTTGGATGACTGCCTCGCAGAAATGCATGGTGTTGTCGAAGACCCTGAAGCCGAAGAACCTGAAGTCGACGCGGTTGAAGCCGAAGAGACCGCTAGCGATGAATCTGTAGAAGCGGCAGCAGAAGAGGATGGAGTCGAAGTATGAAACTGAAGGATCTGACAGGCGAGAAAATCGCGATGTGCGTTTCCGGCGGACTGGATAGCAAGACGGTAACCAAGAAGTTCATGGATCTTGGTTTTGACGTTGTCTGCTTTACGGCTGATGTGGCGCAGCCTGATGAATCCGATATCAACGACGTCATTGTGAAGATGGCGCCGTGTGGAGCGGAAACGTTTATCGTCGATCTCAAAGAACCGATGGCAGATGCATGCTTCGAGGTGATCAAGTCTCAAGCCATGTATGATGGCGGATACTGGAATTCTACAGGGATTGCTCGAGCTGTGACTGTCAAAGGCATCGTGGCTGCAATGCGGGAGCACGGTTGTACGGTGTTGGCTCACGGCGCTACGGGGCGAGGCAATGATCAGATGCGTTTTGAACGCTATACCAATGTGCTTGCTCCTGAAATGAAGGTCTATGCGCCTTGGAGAGATGCGGATTTGCTTGAGGAGTTTCCCGGTCGCTTGGAAATGGTGGCATACCTTCGCCAGCATGGAATTGAAGCCTTTCCGGGTGGCGAGAAGAGCTACTCAACGGATGCAAATCTTGCGGGTCTATCGCATGAGGCGGAAGACCTTGAGAGTCTGAAAACGCCCTGTACGATCGTGAAACCGACGATGGGCGTTTGGCCGGCGGGTGCCCCTGATGAGGCCGAAACGGTTGAAATTCGCTTTGAAAATGGCCTTGCCGTTTCCATCAATGGAGATGCTCTGGCTCCGCTCGCGGCGATGCAGTTGGCAAATGAAATTGCGGGTCGCAATGGGGTTGGGTTCAAGAATGCTCTCGAGAATCGCATCATCGGCACCAAGAGCCGAGGTGTTTACGAGTCTCCTGGCATGGAAATTCTGGCTCAGTGTTTGGTGACTGTTTATCAAGCGACTATGGATCGCCGGGCGCTTGCATTGTTTGGTCAGCTTTCAAAGTTCATAGCAGATCAGATCTATGATGGACGCTATTTTGATCCTGCAACAACGGCTGCCAAGGTGGCAATTGATGTGTTTGCTGCGCATGCGACAGGTACTGTCAAAGTGGATTTGTATAAAGGAAACGTTCTGTTTCATAGCTTAACGGACTGTCCGGCATCGCTCTACAACGAGGCTGATTCCTCGATGGAGGCAAGTGATGGACTGAATCCCGTGAGCTCGCAGGGCTTCGCCGAGATTCAATCTGTTGAAGCACGTTCCCTTGCTTTTGCAGGGCAGATCAAGGCTTAGGGGTAGACGAGAATAGGAATTATACCAATACCGAATGCTATCTGGTGAGAATCCTAGTGTATGTGCACATCTCCGAGGTGCACGCTGGGGTGCCTCTCGGAGATAGGCACCTACTTATTTTGGAGACATGCCATGAGTGAGTCGTCCGATAATATGCTTCCTGCCGTTCTGACCATTGCCGGCTCTGATAGTGGGGGGGGCGCAGGGCTTCAAGCGGATCTCAAGGTGTTTCATGCGTTGGGGTGCTTTGGGACGACGGTGGTTACCTGTGTGACGGCTCAGAATCCTGACTGCGTTCGTGGTGTTGAGCCGATCTCGCCTGCGATGGTTGCCGAGCAGGTTCGCACGGTCTGCGACGGCTTTCCCATTGCTGCCGCCAAGACGGGAATGTTGTTCTCGGCCGAAATCATCGAGGCCGTGGCTGCTGTGATTGCAGAGTGTGGGCTGAAGCTGTTGGTTGTCGATCCCGTGATGGTGTCCACCTCTGGGGTGCGTCTGCTCCGCGAGGATGCCGTTGTCGCGCTTGTGGAGAAGCTTATTCCTAAGGCATGCATTATCACACCTAACCTGCCAGAGGCCGAGGTCTTAGTGGGTCATGCAATTTCATCGCTGGATGAACTCAAGCTAGCGGCCAAAGATATTGGTGAGCGCTTTGGTGTCGCCTGCGTGCTCAAAGGGGGGCATCTGGCGGAGTGTGAGACGGCGACTTCCGCAGAAGGCGCCCCTGACGTCGTGGATGTTCTCTACGAAGTGGGGCGGGTGGATGTCTTTTCGGTACCGCGGGTGAATGTTGGAGAGACCCATGGCACCGGATGTGCGTTTGCTGCTGTTATTACTGCTGAGTTGGCGAAGGGATCTTCGCTGCATGTCGCTGTGCAGCGCGCGCAGACATTTGTGGCTGCCGCACTTGCCTCGGCATCGAGGGTAGGGAAACATACTCCGCTGGGGGTATGATATCTCGATCTCAAGATATCTTTGTCGCGAGCTTTGTTCTGAGCTTTGTCGAATTCTCTATAAGAGCAGGTTTTGTCGACGACAAAGCTCGCGACAAAGCTGCCGACAAAGTTGGAGAGGAACGCATAAGCTCGTGTCATTCAAGCCCCTTGATTCTCCCCGGAAATGCTTCACTCTCCGATGATGCGGACGCCAAGGGGATCTCCGCGGACGGCGGATAGCTCGTAGCCATAACGCCGGCACAGTTCAATGGGTGGGGTTTCTGCGATCACCATCACAACACCACCGGCATCCCCTGCAACAGCACCGGCTCCACAGACCTTTGCGGCGCCACCCCATTGTTCAACATCGTGGATGAACCGTTGGAGCGGCTTTGGGACGACCCCTATCTTCGTGAGTAGTCTGTGATTCTCGCGCACGGCGGCTTGCATGGATTCTATGTCTTTTCCGCCAATCACCTCGCCCATCTGACGCGTTACGGCCTCGAACTCATCCCAGATTCCGCTTGTCGCAAACGCATCGGCAACTTGAGAGACGCACTCGCCAGTGGTGGTTTCGGGGGTTCCGGTTTGCACGATAAAGATGGGGACACAGGGGAGGGGGACTTTTTCACCCACTCCGTTCTGAAAGCGGACACATCCGCCGTGAAGCGAGACGTAGGAGTCGACGCCGCTGGCATATCCGTGCTGCATATTTTCGGCTTCAAGGCTGTATTTGTAGTGCCAGTCGGGGCGAAAATCGACACGGAAGAAATGTCCCATTGCCCGAATTTCGCTCAAGACGGTTGCCGCTGAGGAGCCGAGGCCGCAGCCGATAGGAATGTTTGAGCTAAGCTTGATGTCTAAACCGCGATCCACCTTCAAGTGCAGTCCATCAAGGATTGTGATGAAAGCAAACTGCATCAGCTCAATGGGTTTGACGAGAACATCTCGGATGCCCAGTTCTCCCTGAAGAAATAGTGCATAGTTATTTTTTGCACGCTTCTGAAATTCGCGAAGCGCCCGCATTTTGAAGGATTCCTGGTGAGCATAGTCTTCTAGCGAAAAAGAAACGGAATCTGTAAGTGTGGGTTCAATAATGGCTTGGGCGCTACGATCAATTGCCATAGCAAGCGCAGGTCGTCCATAGACCACGGCATGCTCTCCGCTCAAAATTAATTTTCCGGGTGCAATTGCTTTCATCGTACCATCTCATATATGCGTTTGTGCGCTTGCATTCCAGCAAGCCTGAAAGATCCTGTCTGATACTCAGTAAAGCTATAGTCCCATCCATCGGAGGGAATACTCAAGTTGAAAATGTCTTCATATTGTTGGATGTCGACTGCAATGCGTGATTCTAGAAGGTGTTTGTGACGTGCTGAGTAGAGGGAAGAGCGATACCCCGGGGTTACAACTCCACTGAAAAACTCTCCCACACTACCCGATCCATAGCTAAAAAATCCCAGTCGTTTATCATCCAGCGGTTCCTGCGTAGTGTCGAAAAGGCAGGCTAACCCTTCATAGAGGGAGGCCGTGTAGGTATTTCCCGTGATACGGTTGTAGCTTAGGGATTCACCGACTTGGGCTTCAATAATTGCTTTACGGTCCTCAATGACACCCGAGTCTTTAAGCAGGCGGTCATGTGCTTTTGAGGCCATGTTCGTGAAGGGAATATGGTAGCAGCATCGCGCGAAGTCAGAGAGTGTACGCCCGGTGAGTGCTGTGTATTGCTTCCAGGATTCTGTGGCGCTGTTGAGGTAGATGCGCGTCGAGTACTTGCCGTCGACGAATGCTTCTTCGCGGTAATTGGGCCGCCAGAAGTCCATGACATCTTCGGCGTGTACGCCATATTCTGGATCTAGAGAGAGCAGCGCAGGACTTGTGGTCACCAGCATGGCCACTGCGCCGCATCCCTGTGTGGGTTCCCCGGGACTGCCCAGAGTGTAGCGAGCAATATCAGAGCATATCACCAGTGCTTTGCTGGAGGGGGATGCTGCCACCATCATTGCGGCCATACGAAGCGCAATGGTTCCGCTATAGCAGGCTTGTTTCAGCTCTACGACCCGGCAGCGCGAAGGCAGGTTCAGAAGCCCGTGTACAAAAAGTCCCGCCGACTTGGATTGATCAATACTGCTTTCGGTCGCAAACAGAACGAGATCAATGTCATCCACGCCAACCTCATCTATAATGGGCTTTGCAGCGCTTGCCGCCATGGTGACGATGTCCTCGTCCGGAGGGGGAATGCCCATGATTTCCTGGCCAATTCCCACGCTGTACTTTTTCCAATCTGCGCCACGTGCCGCTGCCAGATCCTTGAGATCTAAGCAGTAACGCGTGGTATAAAAACTGATGCGATCTATTCCGGTTCTCATGATGGACTCAATTATGGCGTGACGGCTTGTTAAAGTAAAGCACTTTGCGACGCAAAGCATTTATAATAGGAGCAATGGGGTATCGACAAGATCGGATACCGTTTCGACACCTAAGAGAAACATGGTGGTTTTGAATTGGGTTTTCAGGGTTTTGATGAAGGTGATTACGCTTTCTGGAGATTGCATTGCGTGATCAATGAAGGGGCGGGCGATGCCGCAAAGGGATGCGCCAAGAACCATGGCTTTAGCCATATCAAGTCCGCTGCGAATACCACCGGATGCAATGAGTGTGGCTTGCTCGCGATAGGGATGGAGCAGCCGAAGCGCCTCGGGGGTAGGGAGGCCCCAATCCTGAAAGAGGATTCCCGGCGAGCCGCCCGTTTGGTCTCGGTGGGATTCAATTCGACTCCACGACGTTCCGCCTGCACCGGCAACATCAATAAAGCGAACCCCGTTCGTAATCAGGAGTTCAGCATCTTCTGGAAAAATTCCAGCTCCAACTTCCTTTACAATAACGGGAACATCCAGTGCCGCGACCACTTCGCCAATGCGATCCGCCAACTGGGAAAAGTTTGTATCCCCCTCGGGTTGTACGGCTTCCTGAAGTGTATTGAGATGAAGATAGAGTGCATCGACTTCGGTGAGTTCAACGAGCGTACGGCAGTCGTCCGGCGTGACGCCGTTGTTGAGCTGTACGGCACCGATATTTCCAAAAAGGAGAGCATTTGGAGCAAAGGGACGAAGTTGAAAGCTGTGTAGGGCGGCATCATCTACGAGCATCACGCGTTGGGAACCCATGCCCATAGCAACGCCTGTTGCTTCGGCGGCAATGGAGAGGTTACGGTTGATCTTGCGCAAATCTTCGCCGACCCCGCCTGTCATGCAGGAAATAAGCAGCGGGAATGACAGAGACTTCCCCATGAATTCGATGCGCGTGTCAACGTCGGCCATATCAATTTCGGGCAGTGCGCGATGCTTTAATCGAACCTGATCAAAGTAGAACTTGCGCCGATCCGACTCAGGATCTTCAGCAAGAATGCGGAGGTGATCATGCTTGCGTTCGTTCAGTCGGCTATTCACGATGACGTCGCTCCAGCTTGCGGTGGGCTTTCATGAGCTCACCGGGGTTGTTTTGTGCGGCTAGGAGTGAAAGCTCCCCGCAGAGCACGACGGCACCCGCGATAGCGGCAAGGCGACGACCATTGTCGCCGGATGGGCGATCTTCACGGCAGCCCAGCCGCTCCAGATTCTTTTGTACGAACGCCAAATCTTTTCCATTGCCTACCGAGCCCACGATTACGTTGGGTAGTGTTACGGAGAAGTAGAGATCATCACCACGCAAGGCGGCATAGGTGTAGCCTTGAGATCCCTCAATGATATTTGCAGCGTCCTGACCGGTTGCCAAATAAAAGCCCAAGAGCATGTTGGCGAAATGGGCATTGGCGGAACGTACGCCACCCGCCAGTGATGTGCCGATGAGATTCTTTTTGGTGTTGAGTGCTACGATCGCTTCGGGGGTTGTGCGGAGCCATTTTTTGCAGATCGCGAGTGGGATTTCCATTTCGGCGATGACGTATTTGCCGCGGCCAAGAATGCCATTTACGGCAGAGGGTTTCTTGTCGGTGCAGTAGTTGCCTGAGACGGAAACGTGGGAGAGTGTGGGGTATTGCTCGAGCAGCCAGGTCATAACAGCATCGGCTCCTCCGGTGACCATGTTATGGCCTGAGGCATCTCCGGTCTGCATTTCAATCCGCAGATAGATCAGGTTGCCGACGATCTGCCAATGTATGTCTGAGAATTTCCCGTGACGGGTGGTTGTGCTGACAACCTTTGCCATCTCGCTTTTGCGCGACTCGATAACATGCACACATGCAACGGCCTCTGCGGCGCTGGGCGCCTCAAGCAGGATAGAACGTGCCATAACATCTTGAGCAATGCAGACGCGAATGCCCTCGCAGTCCATTGACACGCGGGCCCCTCGATTTGTCGAGGGCCACAGTGGCGATTCATAGGTTGCCAGCGGTGCGGATAGCTCACCCTTAAGAATGTCTCCGGAGACCCGCATAGGGCCGACCCACTGCATCGGAACGGTTGCATAGGATTCTGGCTCTGTTTTCATACCGTCAAACTATCGTATCGCCGTGCGAATTGCAACGGGGGAGCGGGGAGTGAGAGAAAAGCTGAAATTGGGAAAGCTGAAAGCTAAAATGGGAAGTGAGAGGTGGGAGGATTTGTTCGTTGAGATCGGGTAGGTCGGGCATTCTTGCCCGACCAGAGTCAGGCAGGAATGCCTGACATACCAGGTCGTCCCATCCGTAGGCGGCGAAGACGGCCTTGTCCAGAACACGAGGGAAAGAAACTTTCATCTTTTTTCGGAATTTTCCGGGGGACTCTCCTTCTACAGGTGTGGGATGGCTTTGGAAGCTTGTTCTGAGTAACCAAAAGGATGCTGCATGGTGCAGCGAATGGAGAGGAGAGTCAATATGATAGCTCAAGGAGTAACGACGGAATTGTCACGAGAATTGGCGCAGGTTGATCGCGGTATGCGGATTGGCCGGTTGAAAGCTAAGGTTGAGGCGTTGAGTGGGGGCACCATGATTGCCAGTAGTAGCGATACTGATGAGAATTCGGCGGTTGTCGAGGCCTTCTGGGAGCGGGTGCTTTCGTTTGAGTCGGCACCGCTGGGAACGAACTTTGCCCAACTTGAAGAGGCAGGTATTCAGTTGCCGCCCGCGGATAGCATGACGGAACCCCAGCTTCACGCGAAGCTATGGGACGTTATTCAGGGGCTCGCCAAGCTGCAAGTGTTCCTCTCTCGCACAGATCACCTGAGCGATCGGGACCTATACATCCGGTTGTGGGACAATGTGCTTCGGGAGGAAACCGAGATGATGCCTCCGGATTCCAAATCCGCCGACCATGTAGATCTCCTCGGCGGATGCAGCAATGAGGATATTCAGACGAGTTTGAAATACTACGACGATGAGGCCGAGCGATCGTATTGGCGCGGTGAATTTCCGAACGATCCGATCCCGGACCACGAAGATTTGCCCTACTGCCGTGATCAGAATCTCCCGCGTTGGGAGTATGCTTGAAGCGAACGCTTTTTGTTCATGACCAGGACGAGCAACGCCCCGAGTACACTCGAATCATTCAGAGAGGAAACGTGATTCACGACAAGTAGGCACACATCTCCGAGGTGTAGCCCCCCCTCGGCCTTTTGCCGGGCCACGCATTTCGCGGCGTGCAACCCCAACAATCCCTGCCGGGGTTATCAACTCGGAGAGTTGTGCATGCTGTAGAGCCGTGTGTGAAACGCGAACATGTTAGGAAAAACCAAGTTCGAAACTAGCCGGTCTGAGCATTGAGCCATGTGATAAATGTTTGCGCGTCGGCGGATGAGGTGCCGCGCAGGATGATCACCAGAGTATGATTGGATACGGTCGCCGTTTCTGTGGTGGTCAGACCGGACTTACTATACTCGACATGGTGGGATCCCGAAGGTGTTGGGATGTCCCCTTTGACGCGGAAGATATCGGTTTTGGCATTCAGAAGCAGCGTCTTGAATGTATCCATGCTGATCGGGCGACCCAAGCTGATGGTTACGGACTCATAGTTCGGGTCTTTGCATTTGGCATATTCGCCATGCAGATTCCGGGGCGTCGTGTGTGGCGTGAAAAGCTCGATGTCCACAGCGGCATGTTTGCAGAAATGAATGGTTGCCGTCGCATTGATTGCGGCGACCGCTGCAAGGGTTTCGGAAATGGTGTCGGCGTCGTATAGATCTGATTTGTTGATGAGGATCGTGTCGGATGCTTCAATTTGCGTTATGATATTGGGCAGTGTCACGCGCAGCTTCATGAAGCTTCCTGGATCAACAATGCTGACGATGTTTGCCAGATGGTAACGATCATCCAGTCGGGTTTCTTGCAGCATCTCTTCCATCATTTTTGGGTTTGCCATGCCGCTGGCTTCTATCACGATGCCCTCAACGCCGTCGTATGCAGAGGGGATTGTCGTCAGTTGGTGAATGAACTCTGTGACTAGGCATTTGCAGAAGATGCTGCCGCCAGCGATGGACACAACATTCGGATTGGTTTTGGATACGATGGCACCGTCAATATCGTGGGGAGAAAACTCGTTCACGAGATAAACGAGTTTCTTTGTGTGGTACTGAGAAACGATGTGTTTCAGAAATGTGGTCTTGCCGCTTCCGAGAAAGCCGGTGACCAAACAAATCGGAATGCGCGTGTTGGTGGTGTCTTGCATGATAGTTTAACCTTTGTATGGCAATTGAATTCACCACAAAGAAAACAAGGAACACAAAGAAGAGCGGTAAAGACTGAGGCCTAGTTTCTTTATGATTTCTACGTTCTTTCGTGGTGAAATTAAAATCTTTATAGTTTTACTGACTGACCATTCCAGCAATGTTTTTCTGAATGGCTTTGGCTTCAATGGCTTTCACGAGCGTCTTCAGATCGGGAATGATTGAAGCAAAGGCGATGTCTCCGTCGATGCAGATCGTTGGCAGATTCTTTACGCCCAGCTTTTTCATCATTCCCAGTCCCGCGCGTGCTTTAATCTTATGCTCGTTGATGTAGACCTTTACGAAGGCTTGGGCTGCGGCTCGTTCGACGGCTTCCATCATGTATTGGCACGGCGCGCAGGAGGTAGAGTCCAGTGTGATGACGTCAAGGATGACCTCTTTGTGTTGTTGGTAGGGCGGAACGTGGACATCATCAAATGCATCTTCGTCAGATTCGGATGTCGAGGTTCGCGTGACGTTGCGCTGATACTCGTCATGCACGACCTCGGAAACTGCAATCAGATTCGCGGGTGGAGTGTTGTAGGGCAGGTCGCAGCCTGGGGCCAGGACGAATCCTTTTGATCCACTGGCGTCCATAATAGCAACGGCTTCGCGGCGCGAGTCATCTTCGTTGCCCAGCAACAGGACGGAGGTGAGTTTGATGTTGCCGCCAAAGGATTTTCCGTTGGCCTCGCAGAGTTTGCGGAGGTCCGGCATGCAGATCTGTTCGTCGACGCAGATATTATCTGCAGTGGTCTTGCACATGATTTCGAGATTGCGCGTTACATCGCCGCAAACGAACATAGAGGAGAGTCCGTTTTTGGCGCGAATGCCGTCGAAAACTTTGTTGACGGAGGGTGTCACAAACGCTTTAAAATGATCAGGCGAAATCTGGCTGGTCATGGGGTCTACCACGGCCACGGCGCTGGCTCCGTGAGAGAGGTAGATCTCTGCCATCTTGATTCCGATGTCGGCGCAGTAGTTTATCAGGTCTTTGACTTCCTCGGGCTTATCAAACATGTCGAGAAAGATATTGTTGCCGCGGAGGTGGAGCGCCAGCGTAAAGGGGCCGCAGATTAGTCCGTATAACGCCGTTTCATCGCCGATTTCTTTGTTCAGGGTTTTCAGTGCGTCCATGATGAGGGGAAGGCGCCCTTTGGACTCGGTGATTTCAGGGAGATCGGCAAGAGTTACACTGTCGTTTTCAAGAGGGTGGGTTACGACGGAGGGCGGCACCTCATCAGCCCAGTGCAGTTCGCAGCCCAGAATTTCGGCTTCAATCTGTAAGTCAAAGGTGATGGGCAATCCATCGGGACGGTAGAGTTCATTCGCTTTCTTGAGGCCCTCAACCATGAGGTCTGCAGATTGAAGATATTCGGTGGCGGTCTTGTCTATGAGTTTGCCGCCGTGACAGCCCACAAATGGTAACCAAGCGGGTCTGGAGGTCTCTTCGCCTTGTATGGCCTTAAGTAGTAGTTCTTTGCCCGTCATTTTGAATACTCCTGTGGGGTGTGAGATTGCTTGCACTGAATGATTAGACTGTAGCAGCTCTGTCGTTGGATGATAGATGAGATGTTGCATCTCATATAAGGATATTGCTCTCTATGATTGAAAATGTGCCGAATATATGATTTATAGTGGCAGACAGCGGGTATTGTTATGAAAATATTGTCACAACGATCTGAGTCGGCTTTGCGACGTTCCTATAAGAAGGCATATGGGTTACGGCTGGATATTGTGGCTTTAGATGGTTTTATGGTTACTTGCAAGCGTGATGAATGCCCTTGTCATTTGCCTGTGCTTGCCCGAGGGCGAGCTAATGCTATTCAGCAGGCTGTTCGCTGGGGAGAGCCCTATGTGTTCTTTCTTGCTCCTGGCGTGATGACTTGGGTTATTCCGTTGGTGGATGGCAATACGATACTTGGAGGCATTACGGGAGGGGAGGTCGTTGCAGGAGATGCAGATGAAAGCCGTACAGCGGCAATCAACTACTTAGTAGAGGCGGGATCCTCCCGCACGTTGGCCTCTCGCTATGCACAGGAGCTCTCTGTGTGGCCGCAGTCCCGTGCTCACGAATCCGCTTCCGCACTGTTTGAATTGGTCTATCAGATGCTGCCTCTGAAGCCGACGCTGTTGGATCGGAATCGTGAGAATGCGCAGCAGCAGCGTCAGATTGCAGAGGCGATTCAGGAACGCAAGGGTTTGGTGGATCGCAAATATCCCATGCACGAAGAGCAAATCTTGCTATCGCTGATGCGTGTTGGGGATCGTAATGGTGCGCGGCGTGTGCTCAACGAAATGTTGGCGGCCATGTTTCTCTATTCTCCAAAGTTACTTTTGATTCGAGCACGCGCCATTGAAATGATGGGATTTTTGGTGCGCGCTGCGATTGAGGATAACCCCTTGCAGGAACCGTTGATGGAACGGCACCAGGAATGGGTGGGCTACATCGTTGGGGCCCAGAGTTTTGAGCAGTTGTGTGAGGTGCTCCGCCGAGCGCTTGATGACTTTATGGATGCCATTTTCATACAAGGCTATAACCGCAGCAGCGAGAATGTTGAACGGATTCTCTCCATCATCACGAAACGCTACATGACAGCCTTGAGTTTGCAGCAATTGGCTGATGAGGTGGGGTTAAGCCGTTTTCATGTGGCGCGCTTAGTGAAGCGCAGTACAGGAAAAACAGTCACACAGCACATTCGAACGTTTCGGGTGAACCGCGCCAGTGAACTGCTGGAGTCCACGGATAAACCCTATTCTGAAATCGCGTATGGTCTTGGCTTTGCGGATCAGAGCTACTTCATCAAACAGTTTCGTGAGATGACAGGCACGACTCCCGCCCGTTACCGCCAAGCCCGACGTGGGCGGTAGTCGGTGTTGTCCTAGCCTATAGTTCCGGTTTTCCCATTTCCAAACTCCCCCATTTACTCTTTACTCTCCTAATGAAGTCCGACAACCAGATCTACTGCAAACTGCAGTAGCATCTCAACCAGTAACCCGTTGGATTTTCTCGGGGACGCTCGGGTGAAAACATTCAGCTTTTGAAGTGCCTCTTCACGCCAGACGAGGCCGCCTCGCACTTTATCTGACGCATAAACACGCAACGCTATCAGAAATTCAGAACCGCGCATGGTCCGCCGGTGACCGCGAGTGGATCCAAGCGCTACGGGATGGCATGTTTCAGAAAGGTGCCATCGCCAGCAAAGCGCTCAACGGCGAACAAGGGTGGTGTCTGATGCCTCTGGTAGTGGGGATGTTCGAAGGACAGGTCGGCAAATTGACACGCCGGTTTGCGCTCGACGACGCCCGGCACATGCGCTCCCTATCTTACGGGCGACTGTTGATAGCCGCAAAACCCTCCCAGATGCGCACCATACCCGTGAACACCTGTCCCACAAAATCAACGCACCTCCAACAGAAGCCAAAAACCACAACCCCGCCCGAAACTAAAGCCGCCCTATACGACGAAATCAAAGCCAACAAGAAGTCCGACCTAGGAGAGTTGGCCATGCTCCTCAAACTCATATTACGAATGCGGCAATAGAGATATTCGGGGCAGACCTTTCGTGACGTCTTTTCCTTCAGCTCGAAAAACAGAATCAGACCGATCCCCCCACCCGCACCACCAGTGCTCATAACATGCCGCTTACTGACCAAGATAGCGTGCAAGTATGGAGGCCAGCAGCAGTTTTCCCGTTATATCGCCATGGACTGCATCACGATGGTAACAATTGGAAAACAAGCCAGAGTCGTAAATATATGCATCCCATACTCGGCGCATATCGAAGAAACCTGCCCCCATTTCGCTTGCCAGTTCAGGTAGTCCCCGGTTGAATGCACGCACACGCGCTGCCGCCTTAAGCGGGGAAAGACCGGTCTGCCGCCTCATGGACATTCGGAACATATCTTCAGGGGCCATCGCCCCCGTCAGCATCAGAATCTCGGCATCACTTGCGGCCTGAATTTGTCTGACAACACTGCGCGTCGCCTCCAGGTCATACCCATGACTCACCCCGCCGATAATGACCAGATCCGGCTCCAAATCAATGACATAATCCTTGACCCGACCTTTCTCCTGATAGTAACCGACCCCTGTAGCACTACGGACGGATGGAATCACGCTTAGGTTCGCATTCGGCCACTGGCTGCTCATCATGAGTTCGAGACCACCGCCAAAGGTATCATTGATAATGCTGTCGCCAAGCATGACGATACGTAGCAACTCGCCCGACTGCAACCGTTCCCGTGTCCTCGCAGCGGTTCCAAATAGGCGGCAATGCCGGGGGTCTGATCCTGTCGCGAGGAAACGCTCGGAGGATTTGGACAGCAAGAGGAGTCCGGTGCGTATGCATCGGTTGGCGGAACTGGGGTTGTCAAT
>Ga0307929_1001071_pt1 | contig 22856 bp, 22 predicted proteins | sample AceLakmetage1330_FD_203160 | JGI IMG/M metagenome (GOLD analysis project Ga0307929, IMG submission 203160) | Saline water microbial communities from Ace Lake, Antarctica - #1330 | ecosystem: Environmental > Aquatic > Non-marine Saline and Alkaline > Saline | place: Antarctica: Ace Lake...
GCGACCTTGGCCTTGAACTTATCTGTAAACGTCCGTCTTTTTTTACTCATTTGCATCCTCCAGTTCTACTGGTTTTTGGATGCAAACTCCACCTTAGCCGGTGGCCCTAAAATCGGGGGTAAGCGCAATCAGTCCTCGCATTTAAACATCCGAGCTTCCAAGCACTGGAAGAATATCGGGAGACAGGGTCACGTCTCAACATTCAATATTCGCTCTAAAACGCTCTGTTTATTGCAACGGTCTATTCCATTTTCATAGCGCATTCGCTATGAAATGGTTACTTTTGGGCTATTTTCGGGGAGTTTTCATAGCGAATACGCTATGGCGCCGGAGTCCTGAATAGTACTAAGTTAAGCCCATTTCAGCGGATGAAAAGAAAGTGGGACAGGCTTCCAGCCTGTCTGCGGCGGCACGGCTCTTTGCGTGTATGACAGGCTGGAAGCCTGTCCCACCTTGGAAAGATCCGCGCCCATCTGCGTAATCTGCGGTTAAAATATTCCAATGGTTGAAACCGTGCGGAGCGCGGCCCTTCGGTAGAACTCAGGACAGGCGACCTCGGGGAAAATCGTCCTATCTTCGGCGGCGGTGCTTTCCGTTCTTCTTTCTTCGAGAAGGCTCGGGACCCTGTTGCTTTTCCAGCTGCTCGCGCTCACGGAGCCGCTGCTGGCGGTCCTGATTTTCTCTGGCGGCGAATTCAACTTCGTTCAAGACGCCCTTCACATCGGCTTTTTTAGTGGATTCCTTAAAGCGGCCGGTGAGTTTGGTGTCGGGGGTGATCGTGCCGGCCTCATAATGCGCCCAGATTTCTTTGGCGTATTTACTTTTAAGCACGTCGGGTGCAAACCGGCCGTAGTAATTGGTCATATTCATCACATCACGGGTCAGCATGGCCCGGGCGTTGTTATTGCCGGCGGCGTTGACCGCCTGCGGCAGATCAATAATGACAGGGCCGGAGTCATCGAGCAGCACATTGAATTCGGACAGGTCGCCATGCACGATTCCGGCACAGAGCATTCGAACCACATCCTGCATCACGGACGCATGGTCTTTCCGGGACTGCTCAGCCGTCATGGCAACATCGTTCAATCGGGGCGCAACGCCGCCATCGGCATTGGTCACCAGTTCCATCAGCAACACCCCATCGAAACAGCCGTAGGGTTTGGGGACCCGGACGCCGGCTTGCGATAGCAGGAAAAGCGCATCGGCTTCCGCATGTTGCCAGACCTCTTCCTGTTCCTTTTTTCCAAATTTGGAGCCTTTGGCCATGGCACGGCCCCGGCGGCTGTTCCGCACATGGCGTCCTTCGCGGTATTGGGCTGCCTTTTTGAAGCTGCGCTGGGAGGCCTCTTTATAGACCTTGGCGCAACGGATTTCTGTGCCGCAGCGGACAATGAAGATGGTCGCTTCTTTACCGCTCATTAACTGCCGCAGGACTTCATCCACGAGGCCATCGGCAATCAGCGCCTTAAGTTGTTTTGGAACTTTCATCGCGGGACTTATACCCTGAAGGGATTCAAATGCAATGCGTTTCCAAGCTCAAGGCCCCGCGGGAAGCGCGGTCGACGACTCTAAAAAGGCGATCGAACTTCGATTTTTGGTGGGACCTGTGATGCCCTTTCACTTTCACAAAGGTGCAGTCGATTGAATCGGTGAGCGGAACTATTTAACCGCGGATGGACACGGATGAATGTTATTACCCCGAGGCTTCGGGGCGGATCTTTCCAAGGTCTGGACCTTTTCCCCCTCCGATCATTCTGCCTATAAATAATTCTGCCCATCCCCCACCCGGTGCGGATCAGATTTTGACAGAATGATTTATAGGCAGAATGATGAGAGTCGGCTCCGCCGGATGCGTCGCCCTACCTTTTCAGAGTTTTCCAATGCTTGGACCTTTGTGGCTTCGTGAGAGGCCTCTTCTATTCCGGCAGGGAGATTCCGCGGGATTTTTGGATTTTATCGGTGATCGTCTGGGTCTTTTCGATCGGGGCTTTCATCCGATTGGAGATTTCTTTGCCGAGCGTTTCGCTCGTCGTCTCCTCGCCTGAGGGGGAACAGCCGGAACACAGCAGTGCGATGGTGAGTATCAAAAATAGATTCTTCATTTTTTCCTCCGTCCGATTACGAGTCGCACGATAACAAACGTTTCCATCCACCGTCGATCTACGAGCTATGGCGGACAAGAAATCCGCATCAGACCATGAGGCAGGTGAAATCGAGCTCTGTGAGAAAGATCCGACTGAGCTTCACTTCGACTTCACTATCCAGCGGAACGTCAGCGATCCGGCGCATTTTTACGTCAATGCCGAGCTCCGGAATCATCACGACACCTCGGTCGTCGCGTTTATCGACGACCACTCCGCGATAGACCTTCTCGGGATGCTGTTGCATGTGCAAGAGCGTCCAGTGCCGGTTGCTCAGGCGTTCCGCCATTGCCGTGTTGCCTCCGCCGAGTGCGGCTTCTGCCGTTCGTGCCATCATATCCGCTTCGCTGATTAGCTCGTCTCCACGGATAAATGCGCGCAGCTGCTGATGAACCAGCAGGTCTGAATAACGGCGTAGCGGGCTGGTTACCCTAGTATAGCGTTCGAGCCCGAGTCCGGCATGCAGGTCCGGATCGAGGTGCAGCTTGGACCGTTTGAACTTTTTGCGATAGGCAAACATCTCCGCCATCGTTTCAGGAGTGGACGGCTCGTCCGGTGGCGGCTGGGATGCGAAAGGAGCTGGAATTTCGTTTTCGATCAAAAAGCCCGCGATGGCTTCGCCGGCCATCAACATGGCATCGGTGACCATGTCCCGGCTTTTCAAACGCGGAAGATCGCTGATCTCGACGGTGTAGTCCGCTGGGGTTTTGATGTTCAGCTCCTGCGAAGTGGACAGGTTATAGAGCTCCCCGTCGACAGAGGTCTTCAGTTTGACTTCCGGCAGGTCGATTTGTGCCGCCCCTTGGGCGATCCGGCGCTTTCGAAATTGCTCGGTGATGACACTCAGTTCCTTAAACGGGGATTGGTCCATCTGCTGGTCCGCGACGGAATAACTGAGGCGCTGAGCCTTGATCCAACTCGGGGTGACTTTTAAGCAGGTTGCGGCACCGTCGTCGTCCACACCAATTTGAAAAGAGAGTGCCGGAGACGTTTCTTGTAATCCCAGCCCGAGAATGGACGTGACGGCCTGCGGCAGCATATGGATGACAATTTCCGGCAAATAGAGATTTGCGCCGCGGGCTCTGGCTTCCTGATCGAGCGGCGAGTCCGCGGTGATCAGTGCGGCCGCATCGGCAACATGGATCCAGAGGGTTTCCCCATCGAGGCTGATTGCATCGTCCGGATCGCTGCAATTGTCATCGTCAATCGCAAAGGTTTCCAGCGCCGTCAGATCTTCACGCTCTTCATCCGGCAGTTCAGGGACGTCGAGCTCCGGCTGAGTGATCGCACAGTCGAACCGGGCTGGGTACGGGTTCACCGACTCATCCCACACACCCAACTCGAGCAACATCCGGTGCGCCTTTGCTGGGAGCACCTCAATGCCGAGTGCCTTCAAGGTTCGGTTTGTTACCGCTTTGCGATATGCCAGACGCTGAACGTCGCTCAGATGGCCGAAGTCTTCCGGTAGAATCGAATGGTCTCGGACCCGTTGCAGGTAGTCCTGCCAGCGTTCAGCCTCCTGCTCTTTCTCGCGTTGCTTCGCCAAAATCGCATCCACCGCATCCTTCGTCCGAGCGACGATTTGATCCCTCGGCCCGATGAAGTAGGTTTGTTGCTGGAGAGTCTGCCAGGCATGCCAGACCGTCACGGGCGTACTCTCGCCGTAGATAAACTCTGCCAGCTCGGCCAGATCAACCGTTTCCCCCTGCAGCAATTCCCAGGCCTCTTCAACATTACCTAGAGGAGTCTGGCTTAATGCGCTGAAGCTCTTGAGCGGCCCCGGATGAAGCAGCTGAATATCTTTCACCCGGACTTTCACCGTTTTTCCACCGTCCAACTGAATGGATATTTTATCGGCGACCTGGTCGATGATGGCCGGAGAGGTCTTATATAAAACTAAATTGTGCACACTGAAATTCTGCGACATGGCATGTCCTTTTTCTCTGAAAAATTATTGTTTCAAAGGCGTTCAGCCTGAAAAGAGGAGAATAGCCGTTGTGCCGCCCCCAAGCAACGCCGGAGGGAGCTCACCCTACAAAATGGACAGGCGCAACAAGAGGGTCTGAAAATTCGGAGCGATTAGCAGTCGGCTCTCGGGGCACATCCTGCTATACATGGCCGCTATTTTTCAGATTCAACTCAGGACGTTCCTATGATTACGACATCCCAAATCACGATGCGCTTTAGCAAGACGGCTCTTTTCGAAGACGTTTCGGTGAAGTTTGTTCCCGGTAACCGCTACGGACTGATCGGAGCCAATGGCTGCGGAAAGTCCACGTTCATGAAAATTCTTACGGGGCAGCTGGAGCCGAGCGAGGGCGACGTCTCGATCGGAAATGGCTGCACATTGGGTTATCTCCGCCAGGATCATTCAGCCTTTGATAAATACACCATTCTCGACACGGTGTGCATGGGAAACCCCGAGCTTTGGACGCTTCATTGCGAACGCGAAGACCTCTACTCGAAAGAGGAGCTGACCGACGAAGAGAACGAGCGTTGCGGTCATATCGAAGACGAGTTCGGCGAAGCGGGTGGCTACACGATGGAGTCGGAAGCTGCCGCGTTGTTGGTCGGGCTGGGCTTTACCGAAGATCTATTTGAACAGAACATGACCGTGCTTCAAGGGGGCTTCAAGTTGCGGGTTCTATTAGCGCAGGTTCTTTTTGGAAAGCCGGATCTGCTGTTGCTCGATGAACCGACCAACCATCTGGATATGGAGTCGATTGAGTGGCTGGTCGAATTGCTCAAACGCTATACGGGAATGGTCATTACCATTTCGCATGACCGATTCTTCCTGAATCAGGTTTGCACGCACATTGCCGACTTGGACTTCCATGAAATTCGTCTATTCCCCGGCAACTACGACGACTTCACCATTGCCAGCCTGGGTGCGCGCGAACAGCAGGAAAAAGCCAATAAAAAGATGGAGAAACAGGCCAACGACCTGAAAGCCTTTATTTCACGGTTCAGCTCCAACGCCTCCAAAGCCAAACAGGCGACCTCACGCAAAAAGACGCTCGATAAATTAGAAATTAAAAAATTCAAAGCCAGCAGCCGGGTCTCTCCCTTTATTCGCTTTCAGCCGAAAAAACGCCTAGGCAACAAGGTGATCGAGGCCGTCGCTATCTCCAAGTCGTATGACGAAGAGGTGTTCAAAGACTTTTCCTGCACGATCGGACCGGAAGAACGCATCGCTATTATTGGGAAAAATGGAATTGGGAAAACGACGCTATTGCACGCCCTTTGCAACCAGCTACAAAGCGACTCTGGGAAAATGGTGTTCGGCGAAACGGTTCAGTTTGGTGTGTTCCCTCAGGACGCCTCGCATCTTCTGGACTCCGACACTCCGGCGCTTGACTGGCTCGGCCGTTTTTCTGATGCCGACACCCCTGAAGTCGAACTTCGCTCGTTTATGGGAAAGATGCTTTTCAAGGGTCAAGATGTCCTGAAAAAAGTTGGGGTTCTCAGCGGAGGCGAACGGGCGCGACTGATCCTTTCCAAAATGATGATGGAAGGGGGTAACATTCTGGCACTCGACGAACCCACTAACCATTTGGACTTGGAATCGATCGAAGCGCTGAACTACAGCCTGTCGCTCTTCCCCAACACCCTTATCTTCGTATCACACGACCATCGTTTCATCGCAACGCTGGCCACACGGATTCTCGAAATCACAGATGATGGAATTGTCGATTATCCGGGCACGCTGGATGACTACGAAGCGGAAAAACAAAAGCAAAAGAACAAGGCATAAGAAGGTCTGGCGGGAATGGCACTACGTTAAGCCCGATTCAATCCGACCCACCCCTGCCTTCCACCTTCGCCAAGGCTATGGCGGACAAGTCGGCCGCCCCTCCAGAGGAGGGGAATGTCTCGTAACACGTGTTGGAATCTATAATGCTCCCATCCTCCGGAGGGGTGCGCGGAGCGCGGGGTGGGTTTCTCCAAAACTCCTTACCTGATCGTCATTCGGCAGTTGGCCGGATATAGGTTAAAACCCTCGTCCGCCGCGCGCGTCCCCGCGCATCCGTTGCTGTTTTGGATTCGGCGGGTTCTCCAAAGAGAGGCCGTACCATTCCTCGCCCAGCCCTGCATTCGAGAAGCTTTTTTCTTTGCAGTTTGAAAGCATTTCCCAGTTGGTTGCGAGCGTCTGATTTCCGGTGGAGTCCTTGGCCTTACTCAAAAGTTGACGTGCCTTCTCTGACTCATCCGTTTTCATGAAAATCCATGACATGACTCCGTACAGCAGGGTTCCGCGATCTCCCCGAAACCATTTGATATGCCGCTTAAAGGTTTTTTCAGCCCCCTTGATGTCTTTATTTTTATACTGCCGCGCCATTTTCATCGCGATCATCATCGGCTCCATCATCAGGGGGCCTTTGAACAATCCTGCGGCGGCCAACAGGGCATCCACCTGTTCGTAATTTTTCAGTTGATAGAAAAACTGCAGGCGCATGGTTGCGATCTGTCGGCCCATCAATACGTTCCATTTTTTGAAGGGCTCCAGGCGGTCGGCGAAGGTAAGAGCCTCTGTGATCAACACCTTCTGATCTGCCTCAATCTGGCGCTGGATGAACTTAATATTTCCGCCCGGCTTGCTCTGGAACTGCTGGATCTTGCGGTTCACCCGTTTTTGACCCGCCAACATCGCCTCTTGAAGCTCATTCTGAATGCCGGTGGCTTTTTTTCGAACCAGAAATCCGATCAGAAACAGCGGAGCCAGAAATCCGACCAGCCCGCTAAAAATCGTTGTTCCCGAACTCGTCTGCATCGTGAAACACGTGGCAACCGCTGCGACAGAAATCAGCGCTGAAATGAATAGTACAAGCATGATCTATTTCCCCTTTTTAAATATGTAATCCGTTATACGGGCATACACCCGAGTTATTCGTAGTAGAAAAGGTGAAGTATAAACAGCCGACGAAAAAAGTCACCCGCAGAGATGCCGTACTTTCCAATGGTTTGAAAATCCGTGTTTATCCGTGTTCATCCGTGGTTTGCTTTTTCCAATGCTTGGAACGATTTCTTCCAAGGTCTGGAACTTTTCGTAGACGCGGTGTCCCCACCGCGTAACGCCCCGGCGTCATAAATTCGATCCTGCCGGGAAAACGCGGTGAGAACCCCGCGTCTACATTCAGACCAGAATCACGACTTCGTAGCGAGCCAGATGTGATGCCAGCGACCCCGACTGCCACGTGCCCGAGCGGGAACCTCTTCGATATCGAATCCGGCGGCGCGCAAACGCTTGGTAAAGGCTTTGTCCGGCTGGGCCGACCAAACGGCCAGAACGCCGCCGGGTCGGAGCGCGGCTTTGGCCGCATTAAGACCTCCTTGCGTATACAGTCGGTCATTACCTTCGTGGGTCAGCCCTTCGGGACCATTGTCGACATCGAGCAGGATGGCGTCGTAAACGTTTTTCTCTTCTTTAATCACAGCGCCCACATCGCCTTGGCGAACCGTGACGCGGGAATCCTCCAGCGGGCGTCCGGCCAAATCGGCCAGATGCGTCCGATTCCATTTGATGACGGCGGGCACCAGTTCGGCGACGACCACATGGGCTTGAGGGCCAAGGTTTTCGAGTGCTGCGCCGAGTGTATAACCCATCCCCAATCCACCGATAAGAATCCTTGGCCTTTTCCGCTTTGCGAGCGGCTTGCAGGTCAGCTCCGCAAGCGCATCTTCGGAGCCATGCAACCGGCTGTTCATCAACTCTTCGTTTTTGACGTTGATGGTAAATTCATGCGTACGCTGAAGCAGCTTCATTTCGCCGCCGTCGCCCGGCACGGTCGCTTGATCAATGACAACCCACGGGTTCATACGTCTTCACTTTCTTCGGGGGCTTCGGCTTCTGCGGCGGCGCGGGCTCTATCTTTTTTGCTGGGGCGGTTTCCTTTTTTCGGCGGCGGCCCTTTTTTCTTTACCGGCGCATCGCCGGTGAGCTCGAAACCGGGCACCTGCTCACGGTCGACACAGACCCGGGTCCGTTTTTCGATCAGAGAAAAATGGGCCATGTCGTTGTGGTCGATAAAGCTAACGGCAACCCCGTCGGCTCCCGCACGGCCGGTGCGGCCAATGCGGTGGATATAGTCGACGGGGGATCGCGGCAGGTCGTAGTTAACCACAGTGGAGAGGTTTTGAATATCGATTCCGCGCGCGGCGATATCGGTGGCGATCAATACGTGGATCGTACGGTTTTTGAAAAGGCTCAATACGCAGGTCCGCTCGGACTGACTGAGGTCGCCGTGAAATGCGTCAGCCTTCACGCCGTCGCGCGTCAGCTTGGCGGCGAGATTGCGGGCGGCACGTTTACTGCGCACAAAGACCAGCACGTGCTCCCACTTTTCTTCCTGAATGAGATGGCGCAAAAGTGGACGGCGGTTGAGTTGGTTCACTTCGATGGCGCGCTGCGTAATGTTCGCGACGGTCGGCACATCGCCCGTCGCGTTGATCTGCACCGGGTTTTGCATAATCTGCTCGGCCAGTTTTTCAACCTTTTTGGGATAGGTCGCAGAAAAAAGTAATGTCTGGCGCTCCGAAGGCAACGCCTTCATCACCTGTGCGAGCTCTTCGGCAAACCCAAGGGCAAGCAGACGATCGGCTTCGTCGAGCACGAGGACGCGTAGTTCCTCAAAATTGATTTGGTCTTCGCGAATCAGGTCCAGCAGGCGACCGGGGGTCGCCACAACCACCTGCACGCCGCGCCGCAGGTGACGCCGTTGAAACTCTAGGCTTTCGCCGCCAATGATGGCAGTGATGCCGATTTCCCGAGGCATGTATTGTTCGAATTCTTCGAAGGTGTCGGCCACCTGCTGCGCGAGTTCGCGCGTGGGCGCCAGTACGAGCGCCCGAATCGGGCTGGGGCCATCATCCGGATCAACCCGGCTCAACATCTGCAGGATCGGCAGGGCGAAGGCTGCGGTTTTCCCCGTGCCAGTCTGGGCCTGAGCAATCAGGTCGTCCCCCTCGAGGGCCAGCGGAATGGTTTGCTTCTGAATGGGGGTCGGCTCGGTGTAGTGAACGGCCGCGACGACGCGTTGTAACGATTCGAGCAGGCCCAGGTTTGAAAATGGCATAGGATTGTCCTTCATTTGATGCGCTAGAACCTAGCCCGAATGCTTCATGAAGAAAATCGAAATGAGCAATGAAAGATAATGCATAACCGGAGCCAGCTCCAAGGGTTGGATCTTTTTCGCGTCATTTTCCAACCCCCTGTGGTGAGCTTGTCGAACCCCTGGAAAACACTATTCCGGCAGTTCGGTTGCGCGGGTCTTGTGGAGTTTATCGATGATTTCTCCGGTTCGTTCGATCGGGGATTTTATTCGATTGGCAAGGTCGTTGCCCAGCGTCTCGCTTTTGGTTTTTTCATCCGATTCAGAGCATCCGGAACACAACAATGTGATGGTGAGCAATAGAAACAGGTTTTTCATTTTGTCCTCTGGTAAAAATATAGTGCGGGCGCAACAAATCGTTACGCCCGCGAGTTGAACTGTACATATTTATTCTGCGGCGGGAGCCGGAACATCCTCGTCTTTACCCAAGCCGAGCTTCCACCACTTTTTCCGGTGCTCTTTCCGCATGGCTTGTCCCTTTTCGGAACCCTTACCGAGTTCTTTCTGAACCTGCTCCGCTTTGGGGGCCTTTTGTTTTTCAAGACCCTTTAGCTTTGTCTTTTCCTTCTTCATTTTACGCTCACGAATCTTTTCCACTCAATCCGCCGGAAAACAGTGGTCGTGCAATGACTTCCAAATATTGGAAAACTGCGTATGCTGTTTTCTTTTTATAAGGAGCGTTTATGAGTAAGACCCCGCCCAAAGAAGAGCACCCGATGGTCAGCATCATGCTGAATGTCGTGATCCCCGTCATCATCCTGACTCAGCTGAGCAAAAGAGATATCCTCAGCCCCGTCTGGGTGCTGGTCTGCGCACTGATCCTTCCCATCGGCTACGGAATCCACACATTGATCAAACAGCACCGTGCGGATTTTATTTCAATCATCGGCATCGTAAGTGTTCTACTGACAGGTGTGTTCGGCATCCTGAAACTGCCGCCACTATGGTTCGCCTGCAAAGAGGCGGCAATCCCGCTGGTCATCGGGCTGGTGATTGTGATTTCCCTCAAAACTCCCTACCCGCTCATCAAGAAAATCTTGATGAGCGAAAAGATTTTCAACGTAGAACTCCTGCACGAAAAGCTGCGTGAAAAAGGAACCGAAGGCAAATTTGAGAAGCGGCTGGTCGGTCTGACCTGGGGTCTGGCTTCGTCGTTCTTCCTTTCGTCTATACTCAACTACTTTCTGGCAATCGCTATCGTAAAGACGAACCCCGGGATCGATATGCAGGCTTACAATATCGAGATCGGAAAAATGACGGGGCTGAGCTACATCGTCGTGATGCTCCCCAGTATGGCAGTGATGATTCTGGTGCTGATTGCTTTGATCAAAACACTGACGCACCTAACCGAGCTGAAAATGGACGATCTGCTCGCCGAGCACCTGCAGGAGGAAGAAAAAGCCGTCGAAAAGTCAGAAAGTCGAGACCCAGAATTACCCTGATGTCCCGACCTTCGACTTTGGACCTTTAGACCTTCGGACTGAGCCGAAGGCTCTCTTAGACGATAATTCCGCCGTTATCTTTTTTTAGGTCGTCCGGCGTAACAATCTTGCTCGCCTGTTCCTGCTGGTGCCTCTGTGCTTCCTCAACCATTTTGGTCATGGCATCTTCCATCGCCTGCGGGAAACCCAAAACGGCTTCTTCGAGGGTTTTGGCTGCGATTGCACCTTGAATCGGTACGGGGCCGTGCGGGCTCATCACCTGCGTGTGGCCACTATACACTGCGTCACGCGCAGAATCATCGGAACCATCGAGGTTGATCGGGACGAGTTTGCGAATACCACCGGTTTTGAGATCGGTGTAGGCTTCTTCGCGGTAGAGGTTGGCCATGTCCATCTGGACATCGCTGATTTTTTCGGGTTGGTCGCTCATAAATAATTTCCTTTCTAAAAAAAAGCCGCTGATCGCGGCAGTTATCAGTTAACGGTTATTGGTTAAACGTGCAATACACACAAAATCAGAAGGCCTTCCACCGGATAACTGAAAACTGATAACCAATAACTAATCACCGATTAAGCCACAGACGCCCTGCGGGTGAAACCCTGTTTTTGGGTTTTATTTCTGAGCATGAGCCTCTATTCTGACCGCACCCAACAAGGAGAATAAAAAATGGAACGCAAACCCTCTGGCATCCCGAGCAAAATCCAACACTTCCTTAAACGGGATCTCTGGAATCTCGAACCCACAGCCCTCACCAAAACCCGTGCCGCCGGCCTGAAGTTTATGCGCGTCTGCGCACTAGTCATCAAAGGCTTCAAGGAAGACCAGTGTCCCATCCATGCCTCCGCCCTCACCTTCATTTCCGTCATGGCACTCGTCCCCTTCCTCGTCATCCTCTTCTCCATCGCCAAAGGGTTTGGAATCGATAAAGCGAGCGAGATGTTACTCGAGAAAACAGCCGAAATGCCTGAGGCCATGCAACAGGCCGTCACCAACATCATCAGCACCGTCGAGTCGGCCAGCGCCGGCGCCATGGGTGGAATCGGGGGGCTCATCTTCCTGTGGGTCGCAATCAAAATGCTCAGCAGTATCGAAGAAACCTTTAATCTCGTCTGGGGCGTAAAAATTCCGCGCACGCTGATCGAGAAGATCCGCAACTACATCGTCATCATGGTCGTGGCTCCCATTCTGATCATTGTCTCCAATGCCGGTCAACCGGTCATCATGGGATTTGCCAACCAGCTAGAATGGATGGGACCGTTCCTGAAATTCGGCCTGCGAGCCATTCCGGTCATCACCATGGCCCTCGCCTTCAGCGTGATCTACGTCTTCCTCCCCAACACCAAAGTCAAATTCTCCGCCGCATTCACCGGTGCGCTGGTCGCCGCATTGCTCACCATCGCGTTCCAATTCGCAATCATCAAACTGGGCGTCGGGGTCAGCAAATACAACAAGATCTATGGCGCACTCGCCGCCATCCCAATCTTCCTTTTCTGGGTGCAAACCAGTTGGATGATTCTTCTCATGGGCGCCGAGGTTGCCTTCTCGGTTCAGAACGCCACCACCTACGCCCGCGAACAGCTCGCCATCAACCCCAGCGCCCGGGCGCGCCTCTGCCTCGCCATCGTGCTCATGAAAAAAATCACCGATAAATTTGAGTCGCCCGATGCGCCCTTCGACACCGTGGCCTACGGGACGGACCGCCGCATTCCGATCCGACTGATCAACGATGTCATCAACACGCTCTCTCAAAGCGGCCTCGTCGCCGAATCTGCCGAGCATCTCGGTTGCTACACCCTCCTGCGTGATCCGCGCAACGTTTCCGCCCGCGACATCACCGATTCCATTCTCGACGATGGCACCGCGCCCGCCGCGCTCGGCCTCGCCGATGAGTTTCCAATGTTTGGAAAAATCACCGACGAAAGCTTCCAAACCCTGGAAAAACAGATCCTTAAAAGCTTCTGATTTTCCAAGCCCTGGAAAAACGAAAAAGCAGTTACCCTTTTGCGAGCTTCATCAGCGTTCGACCCAGTCTGTTTCCAGGGATGCCGAGGCGGAAAAAACCTTCTGTTCGTTTCACGAACCCGCGGCGCTCCAGCTTGTCTAAATGACGTGAAAGGGCCGCAGAAGACATACCCGTTGCATCCAGCAACGCAGCAAAGGAAAGAGCTTCTCCTCTCAACGCCCGAACAATTTCAATGCGACGTTCATGCGTAAAGGCCGTTGCCTGCCGGATAATGTTTTTAAAAGACATCGACCGCTCATAACACTCCCGCAAGGCCTCTAGGAGCTCCGGCGCAAAATTTACCGCGCTGTTCGCCTCCGCCCGATAGATCACTCGCATATCCTCTCGACGCGGAATAATCAAGCCCCGCTCGGCCAATGCCCGCAACTGAGCACTTGCGTTAGGCTGCGATATCCCGACCAGCAATCGTGCCGGATTCACAGATAGCTCGCCCTCCTCAAATATGTGCCATAAAAGCTGAAGTCGTGTTTCACAAGCAACAACCCGACAACTGTGCCAAAGAGCTGGTGGTAAATTCATAATACCCCTTCGTTTCCATACATTTGAATGTACGGGATATATCAGTAATATTTATTTATAACTAGTTAAAAATGATACGATTATGAATATGAAAACCCCGGACATTCAAATGTACGGGACATTTAGTATTCTTCGGTTTGTTATTCCCCCTTTTTAAACGCCGTGATTTAATCGTTGGCTTATGAATTTTCGCGAAGAACTCAACGAAGAGCAGTATGCCGCGGTGACCGCACCGGATGGGCCTGCACTGGTTATTGCCGCCGCCGGAACCGGCAAAACCCGCACATTGGTTTACCGTGTAGCGTGGTTGCTCGAACAAGGGGTCGATCCCAACCGCATTCTTCTGCTGACGTTCACCAACAAAGCCGCAAAAGAAATGCTCGAGCGGGCCCGCACGCTGACCGGAGACGCCGTAAGCGGCCTGCTCGGCGGAACCTTCCACCACCTCGCGAACCGGCTCCTCCGCCGCTATGCGACCCATATTGGGTTTGGAAACGACTACACCATCCTCGACTCCGACGATTCAAAAAAACTTCTCAAATCCTGTGCCGACGATCTGAAAATGGACAAGAAACATTTTCCGAAGCCGCAGGTGCTCCTGAGCATCTTCAGCCTGGTCAATGGGCGCGGAAGCGATCTGTTCGACGAACTGGTCAACCGCTTTGAAAACACCGAGGTCGACTACGAGGACGTCGTTCGCGTTCACGACGAATATCAACAGCGCAAAAAAGCGCAGAACGCGATGGATTTTGACGATCTACTCATCTATACGCTGAAACTTTTCCAAACCTCGGAATACGTACGGAACGAATATCAGGAACGCTTTCAGTACGTGCTCGTCGATGAGTATCAGGACACCAACATCATTCAGGCCGAATGGATCAACCTACTGGTTGGGAAACACAACAACCTGATGGTGGTTGGCGACGACTTCCAAAGCATCTACTCCTGGCGCGGCGCGAACTTCCGCAACTTTCTCGACTTCGGCAAACGCTACCCCGGAACCAACACCTACAAACTGCTTACCAACTACCGCAGCACGCCTGAAATTCTCAACGTAGCCAATGCGGCGATTGCCGGAAACCCTGAACAGTTCCAAAAAGAACTCCATGCCGTTCGTAACGAAGGAATGACGCCCGTTGTTGTTTCCCCGCGCGACGGATCCGAACAAGCCCGTTTCATCATCGAAAAAGCACAGCTACTCAAACGAGAAGGTATTGCCCTTTCCGATATGTGCATACTCTACCGCGCCCACTTCCATGCCATGGAACTGCAGATGGAGCTGAACCGCGCATCGATGGCCTATGTCGTCACCTCCGGCACCCGCTTTTTCGAACAGGCCCACATCAAAGACGTCTGCACTCTCTTGCGAATTCTCGCCAACCCCGGCGATGAGCTGGCCTTCACCCGCCTGCTCGAATTGTTTCCAAAGGTTGGAAAAAAGACCTCGCTCAAAATCTTCCGCAAGCTCGGCGGGCGCGCCAACCTCCAGCGCAAAGAGGTCTGCATGCAGGTGGAAGCCGCCCTGCCCGCCGCCGCACGGGAATCCTGGAAACTCATCGAACCGGTCTTTCTGGCCTATCGCGATGAAAACCTCGACAGCGACCCCGGCGAAATTGTCTACCGCTTCAACAAAGCGTTTTATAACGAGTACATGGTCGAAAACTTTGAGAACGCCAAATACCGCGCTGAAGATATCGATGGGTTTATCGACTTCACCGCCAAATTCGAAACCGTCGAAGCCTTCCTCAGCGAGATCGCCCTGCAAAGCAACCTCGACTCAGAAGACAACGCAGCCTCCGACGACGAACCCGCCGATGCAATCCGTCTCAGCACCATTCACCTAGCCAAAGGGCTGGAATTCAAAGCCGTCTTCATCCTCTTCCTCTGCGAAAGCATGTTCCCCGGCCAGAAAGCCGTCGAAGAAAGCGGAGATTCCGAAGAACGACGACTCTTCTACGTGGCCGTCACCCGCGCCGAGGACCATCTTTTCTTGTGCAGCCCCGCAGTTCGCCGTCAGCGCGATGGCGGCGTCATCCCCCTCGAGACCTCCCGTTTTGTCCGAGAAATTCCGCCGCAACTCTTGCAAAAAAGCAATGTCCACCTTCCTGCCACTAGTTCCTACAGCGCACCCCGATCACCGTCCTGGAAACAACCTCCTCCACGAACTCAGCAACCCAAACAACCCGCATTTAAAAACACCCTAAATACGGCAACTGCAGCTCGAACCCACCTGCAACCACTTGAAGAAAAAGAGATTGAGGTCTCATTGGTTGAACCCCTGTCTGATGTCATATTTTCGGAAGGGATTGCAACCGTAGACATCCTCCTAAACAAGAATGACTTGCCGGGGTTCTACGGCTGTACAGATGAAAAAATCACAATACCGAACCCGGTTTTCAATGAATCGATCAACGATCTGAACCCCTGCAAGGAGACGGCCAAAAACGCTCCTGAGTTCTCTCTAAAAATCAAAGTCCGCTATACCCAGTCAGAGACCCACGAAATATCCTTTCTAGAGAGCAACCTTGCTGAGGTGCTGGGTGCCTCCGTGTGAAAAATCCTATTCAACCCCAGTTAATTTGAATCCTTTTCTCACACCCGCTCACCGCGTTCGCTCAAGACACTAAAGACACGAAGAAAACATAGCGGGGGAATTCTTAAGGACTAGCGAACTCTCCAAGTGAGCCGCGGCGCTGACAGAGCAGCACCCTCTCGGGAGGGTTGCGCTCCGGCGTAACCATTTCCCAATGCTCGGAAAAGTTTTCTTTCAAAAGCATCCTTGACCCGTCAAATATACAAGAGTAAACGTATATTAACGGAGGAAGACATGAAAGCGACAGCCAAAGATTTGCGCTACAATCTTAAAAATATTCTGGAGTCTGTAGGACGGGGAGAAGAGGTTCTCATCACGAATCGTGGACGGGTTAAAGCCCGTATTATTTCAGCAGAGCCCAAGTCCGATCAAACACGGAAGAACCCTTTTGTCGGGATTTGGAAGGATCGAAAGGACATGCAGGATGTGGAAACATACGTTCGGGATATCCGGAAAGGCCGGTTCGCATGATCGTTGATAGCGATGTTCTGATTTGGGCCAGTCGTGGAAATGAAAAGGCTGTTCGACTCCTCGATAAGCAGCAAGAGTTCAGCATCTCCGCAGTGACGTACATGGAGCTTCTGCAAGGCATGCGCAATAAAACCGAATTAGCAGCCTTCAAAAAGGCCCTTCAGATCTGGAATGTCAACGTGATCCCGATCACCGAAACGGTCAGCTACCACGCCATGTTTTTTGTGGAGCGCTATTGTTTAAGCCACTCCCTCTTCCTCGCCGATGCACTAATAGCGGCCACCGCCGAGCACTGCGGTGATGTCCTTTTGACGGGGAATGCGAAGCACTACTCCATGATCCCGGACATTCAGGTCAAAATATTCAAACCGTAATCAGATGGAGTAACTTATGCTTGCCAATGTGTTTTCGGGTGCGGTGTACGGAGTGGATGCTTATACCGTGGAGATCGAGGTCAATAGCGGCCACGGAGAACCCAAAACCCTAATTGTCGGACTGCCCGATGCGGCCGTCAAAGAAAGCGAGCACCGCGTCAATACCGCCCTGCTCAATTCCGGTTTTCTGCCGCCCAAAGGGCGCGTCACTATCAACCTCGCCCCGGCCAGCATCAAAAAAGAGGGCCCAAGCTTCGACCTGCCGATCGCGCTCGGCATGCTGGTGGCCGAGGGCGACATTCAACCCGACCTGCTCAACCGTGCCTGCGTGATCGGCGAGCTGGCGCTCTCCGGCGCGGTGCGTCCCGTATGCGGTGTACTCCCGATCACACTGGCGGCCCGCGCGGCTGGCCGAAAGGCGATTATTGTTCCGGCAGAAAATGCGGAAGAAGCCGCCGTTGTCGATGGCATCAAAGTATTCGCTGTGAAAAATCTGCGCGAAGCGGCTGACTTCCTCAATCTGAAGCTGACGCTCGAACCGCACATTGTCGATCTGGAAGAAACCTTTCGCCAACACAACAAAACCCTCGCCGACTTTGAAGATGTGAAGGGTCAGGAATACGCCAAGCGCGCAATGGAAGTTGCGGTCGCTGGAGGTCATAACATCCTCTTAATAGGATCCCCCGGAACCGGCAAAACCATGCTCGCCAAACGGGTGCCTTCCATCCTCCCGCCGATGACGCTCGAAGAGGCGCTGGAAACCACCAAGATTCACAGCATCGCGGGGAAACTCGACGCGCATGAATCACTGGTTGCCACGCGCCCGTTTCATGCTCCGCACCATACGGTGTCGGATGCCGGACTGCTTGGCGGCGGTGCGCACCCGATGCCCGGCGCGGTGAGCCTGGCGCACAACGGCGTGCTCTTTCTCGACGAGCTTCCCGAGTTCAATCGCAACGTGCTCGAAGTACTGCGTCAGCCGCTTGAAGACGGCGAGGTGACGATTGCGCGCGCCGCGGCCAGCGTCACCTTCCCCTGCCGCTTCATGCTCGTCGCCGCGATGAACCCGACGCCGGACGGCTATTTTCCCGACGACCCGCGCTCGACCTCCTCTCCCATGCAGATTCAGCGTTACCAAAATAAGATCTCCGGCCCCCTGCTCGACCGCATCGACATTCATATCGAAGTGCCCGCCGTCGATTACCAAAAACTAACCAACCTCGAAAACGGGGAACCGTCCGAATCGATCCGCAAACGGATTATTGCCGCGCGGGAAATTCAACAGACGCGCTACGCGAAAAATAAGCACGTGCATTGCAATGCGGATATGCAACCGAAACAAGCGCGCAAGCACTGCCGCCCGGACGACGATGCAAAACAACTATTGAAAACTGCGCTGTCAGAAATGAATTTTAGCGCGCGGGCTTACGATCGAATTCTAAAAGTCGCGCGCACGATCGCTGACTTAGAGGGGATGGAAACCATCGGAACGGGCCACATCGCCGAAGCCATTCAGTACCGCACTCTGGATCGCACCAGAGGTTAACGGCGCTGACAGAGCCGCGCCCTCCTGCCGTCGCCGAGGCTATGGCGGACAAGCCGGAGGGTTGCGCTCTGTCGCAACCTTTTTCCAAACATTGGAAAATTTAGATGATCTGGTTGTGAACCAGCTCGTGGAGGAGGCGGCCGGCCTCCACATGGGCGGTTTCGATGAACGCCTTAAAATCGTCCGCATCTTTCCCGGTGGGATCAGGAACATCCATCGACTCGATTTTGTCGTCGCCCTGCCAGCCGTATTCCATCAGGCGAAACACCTTGTCTTCAAACTTAGGATAGTGCCTGAGAATGAAATCCTTATGTTCCTGCTCCATCACGAGAACCAGATCTGCCTTCTTCATCATTTTGGATGTGACGGGATCGGATTTGTGCTCCCGAAGGCCGAATCCATTATTGCGGGCGATGAGTGCGACGACATCGTTGACGCGCCCGCCGGTGACCGCTTTGGTGCCCGCAGAGGTGATTTTGAGGCGCTTGAGCGCTTCGGGGCGGTACTTCTTGAGATAGTTTCCGAGGTAGCCCGCAAAGTAGGCGCTGCGCGTACGGTTCGCCGTGCAGACAATCACCAGATGGTATTTTTTCTTAAACGAAAACATAGGGAGAGGCTACAGCCACAAAGTCACAAAGTCACAAAAAATCACGAAGAATCCCGCGCTTCGCGCACCCCTCCAATGGAGGGGACTATTATAAGCGCCGATGACTTTTAAATAATTCCCCTCCATTGGAGGGGTGGCCGGAGGCCGGGGTGGGTTTGCCCTCTAGCCGAATAGTCGACCTAGCAACGCCACCATCAGCGCGTTGGTTTTCCCAAGCATTGGAAAATTTTCCTGCATTTCTTCCAAGGTTTGACACTTCACTTCGTTTCGTTGCCGTCCTGCCTTCGGCAGACCAGCCTCTCTCGCTTCGCTCGAGTGAAAAAACAGAACCTCTTCAATTTCGTCCGAACAGTTTTCATAAAGGGCGAGCAGGCTCTCTTCGGTGGTTTCGAGATGGAACTGAAGCGCGAGGACGTTGCCGTTGTAGACAAAAGCCTGATTCTCCGTCACTTCGCTCGACGCGAGGTGCACGGCCCCGTCCGGAATTCCAAAGGTGTCGCCATGCCAATGAAACGCAACAAACGCCTCCGAGAAAATTCCCAATAAAGTAGAACGACCGTCTCGGTCGGTTAATGCAAGCGGGACGCTTGCTCTACATTCATAAAACCCAATTTCCTTTTCTCTCCCCGGCCGGACTCCCGCCCCGAGGGCATCCGCGACGAGCTGCGCACCGAGGCAGATGCCGAGCACGGGTTTGTTTTGGTCGATGATTTCTTTGATGAAGGCTTTTTCGACGGCAAGCCACGGGTGTTGGTCGTCATCATAGATGCCCATCGGCCCACCCATGACGATTAGACCATCCACTCTTCCAATGCTTGGAAAACCCTCGCCGGCCCAGAGACGCGTGCAGGTTACACCATGGCCATTTTCCTTTAGCCACGGCTCAATGCAACCTAGACCTTCAAATGGGACATGTTGGAGCCAGTGAATCCTCATGTGGCCGTAACACGGTTGACGAGATCCTCATCTTTTTCGAAGGCAACCAGGTTGGTGACCGTTGTTTCCGCAATACGCGTGAGGGCCTCCTGCGTAAAGTAAGCCTGATGGCCGGTGATGAGAACATTCGGAAAGGTGGTCAAACGGGCAAAGGCATCATCGAGACGCATCTCGAAGGTTTTATCCTCAAAGAAGAGCCCCTCTTCTTCCTCATAGACATCGAGACCCATGTAGCCGATTTTTCCGGACTTGAGCCCTTCGATAACGGCTTTGGTATCAATGAGTCCGCCGCGGCTCGTGTTGATGAGCATCACGCCGCGCTTCATACGGGCCAAGGCCTCGCTGTTAATCAAGTGATGTGTTTCAGGCATCAAGGGGCAATGCAGGCTGATGACATCGGACTGCGCGAGCATTTCTTCGAAGCTGACATAGTCCATGCCCAGCTCTTTGCAACGTTCATTTTCGTAGCGATCCACGCCGAGCAGTTTGCAGCCGAAACCGTGCAAGGCGCTGGCGAGGCATTGGCCGATTTTCCCGGTGCCGACGATGCCAACCGTTTTTCCGTGGAGGTCGAAGCCGAGCAGGCCGTCGAGCGAATAGTTTCCATCGCGCACACGCGAGTGTGCCCAGTAGATTTTACGGTTGAGCGCAAGCATCAGAGCAACCGCGTGTTCGGCGACAGCATACGGCGAATAGGCCGGCACGCGGGTTACAACCAGCCCGAGCTCATCGGCGCTGGCCAGGTCGACGTTGTTAAACCCTGCGCAGCGCAAAGCGATATGCTTCACCCCAGCCTTCTTGAGGCCAATGAGAACCGATGCATCGAGCTGGTCGTTCACAAACACACAAACGCTATCGAAACCCTCCGTCAGCTTGACGGTCAGTGGATTCAAGCGCGCCTCGAAAAAGGTTAGCTCCTGTTTGGAGTCTCCGATGGCATTTTCTAAAAATTCCCGGTCATACGGCTTGGTACTAAATACAGCAGTTTTCATATTTTTCCTTTCGATCCGCCACAGCTTAGATACCCGACCACAAAAGTCAACTTTCCCGACTTTATTATTCACACGATAAGTTTAATGCAGATGCAAGGCACCAAAAGGTGAAGCTGTAGAAATCTACCGCCAACCTTTTGTAACGCCGCAGATGCACTAAAATCATTGCGCCGCCGGTAAAAATGGGCGGGGACACACTCTCTTCGATCTATTCCAAATTTGACGCCAGCCAACACCTTGTTTCCGTCCATTTTCATGAATATTAAAGTTCGGAGCGGATCATGATGAGAAGCATTTTAAACGGCGCTTCAGCCGCTTGCACATCGTGTGGGATGTTGGCCGGCATGATGATCATCTCGCCCGCCTTCACGGTTTGCACTTCGCCCGCAATGATGAATGTCCCCTCGCCGTCCACCACTTCCACCACCGCATCGAACGGCGAGGTGTGCTCGCTAAGTCCCTGCCCGGTATCGAACGAAAAGAGCGTAATGTTTCCGGTCTCTTTTTTGAGCAATGTACGGCTGACGACCGAGCCGTCCGAGTAGTCGACCAGTGTTTTCAAGTCGAGAGGTTTTCCTTTTAAATCACTCATTATGTGTCTCCTTGGAAGAATGGAATATTGGATTCGTGGAGTAATGAAAAACCCATTACAACTCTCCCCCAAAATCATTCTGTCCATAATTATTCTGATTGATTCTCTGTCTTTTCGGCTCTGAGAGCCGACTCTACATTGTAGCGTGCGCTCTCAGAGCGCATTAGATTATTCTGGTGCTGATCAGGTCGCCATTCAAGCCGATGGTCGCCTCTTCAACAACCAGATCCGATCGACCGCTCTGCTGCGCGGCTTGTTTCACGATCATCGACAGTCCGCCACAACAAGGAACCTCCATGCGAACAACAATCACTTTCGGGATGCCGTTGGATTTTAGAATTTCGGTGAGCTTTTCAACATAACCTTCCGTGCGGTCTAATTTGGGACAGGCAATGACGATGCCGCGACCGCGCACGAAGCGCCAGTTAACATCCGGCGAGGCGGACGGTGCGCAGGTGCTCAGCACGACCAGTTCGCGATCCTTGAAAAACGGTGCGACAGGCGGAACTAGATGGAGTTGAGTCGGCCACTGGTTCAGCTCAGACGGAATCACCTGACCGGAACCCTTCTGGCTTTCGACTTTTGACTGTTCGACCTTCGACTTCTCTTCAAACCGCATCTTCATGCCGGGGCATCCGCCGGCCGGCGGCTGTTTGGGCGGCTGTTTCGCTTCGTGCTCGGCTGCGGCATCATCCATCCGCTTGACGGCTTCGTCGCCCCCGAGTCCGCGAACATGTTCGCGGGTGGCTTCTTCGTCAAATTCATCCGCGTCGCGCTCAACAATGTTCAGGGCCCCCGTAGGACAGGTTCCGATACAATCGCCAAATCCATCGCAGAACTGCTCTTTGACCATCTTGGCTTTGCCGTCTACAATCTGCAACGCGCCCTCGGCACAGCCCGTGACACATTCACCGCATCCATTGCACAGCGCTTCATCAATTTCTATAATCTTACGTTTCATCATTTGTCTCCGTTAACTGCCAAGGAGAGTACCGATCATTTAAAATACTACCTTGACCTACATCAAGCCCTGTAAACACAGGGTATTTGCTTGCGGGGAACTTTCCCACAAAAGAAAGACCTTCCAAGTCGGATTGGTAAGGTAGTCTTTAACCGAGTTCCGAAAAAGATAGTGCTTAGGGGTTTGTTGCCGCTTCTCCTTTCTTCCGGAAACGGAAGAGCTCAAGCCTCCATGGCCACGAAAGTGGTTGTGGAGGTTTTTTAGTGTCTAATGGTGCCCGGGGCGGGAATCGAACCCGCACTTCATTGCTGAAAAGGGATTTTAAGTCCCTTGCGTCTACCGATTTCGCCACCCGGGCAGGAAAAAGGAGGGGGTAATATGCCCGCCAAAGAAGAAGATTAAAAGAAGAGAATCACGCCCAAAGGGTTTCAGGAGCGATCTGTTTGGGTCCGCCGTAGCGGCTTCCCATGCCTGAGGTTGGTTTTACAGTATGCTTCCTATCACTAAAATAACGGTGCCCAATCCGCCCAGTGCCCACGTCTGGGG
>Ga0307929_1001072_pt1 | contig 22855 bp, 15 predicted proteins | sample AceLakmetage1330_FD_203160 | JGI IMG/M metagenome (GOLD analysis project Ga0307929, IMG submission 203160) | Saline water microbial communities from Ace Lake, Antarctica - #1330 | ecosystem: Environmental > Aquatic > Non-marine Saline and Alkaline > Saline | place: Antarctica: Ace Lake...
GGTTTGAAAAGCAATTTCATCAATAGTTTTGATAATTTTTGATGTTTCTTCGCTGGCTTTGGAAATATCTTCCATTGATTTGATCAACTGTTCCATGGATTTGTTGGCTGTACTCACAACTTGATTGGCATCTTTCATCAAACCGTCTGCATGATTCGCATTTTCTGCATTCTTCTTGGTCATGGAAGACATTTCTTCCATGGAGGAGGATGTTTCCTCAATGGAGGCTGCCTGTTGGGATGATCCTTCAGCCATAGACTGGCTGGAGGAAGATACTTGGATCGAGGCGGATGCCACCTGATCAGATCCATCATTCAGGCCTGCTATGATAGTATTCACGGGTCCGGTAATACTTTTAGTGATAAAGAAACCAGCAGCAACACCCACAGTCAGGGCGACAAGCAAGCCAATAATCATTAGTGTAGATGCGTTGGAAAGTGATACTACAGCCTCCTTGGCAATTCGGCCTGTTGCTGCCATACCGGCATCGGCATTTATATTACACGCATTAATTACAAACTGGCCTGCCACGCTTCTTTTCGTTCCCAGGTCCTGTAAGATAAGCCAATTTGTTAAAAATTGTTTCATTGCAGTTTCATAAGAAGTCCCTGCTTCTTGGACCTCATCAATTTTTTTAAGCCCATCGGCAAAACGGGTTATTTCTTTGAGTTTTGCAAACAGGGCTTCCATTTTTGGAAAATTATTCAGTGCATCTTCTATGATTTTGGGGTTTCGCATGGCCTGGGAGTTCAAAACCGCGATCCTGGTTTCATTTCCAAGATTAATAATATCATTCACCAGGGAAATTTTAGACTGTCTTTCCAGAATGTCCTTTGTCAGTTTTTGCTGCTGCCCATCAAGGAACTCATCACAATTTTTTACATAAATTTTGGCATTTTTGTCCATTTCCCTGCGAAGCTTATATAAAACACCCGCTTTTGCCGCTTTCCCTTTTTTGTATTCTGCTAAAAATTGATCCATGGCTTTCTGGGAGCTTTCAGCGGCCATTCCTATGTCAGTAATGCGTTTAATATAATCCTTATCCCGGGTTATTTTGCTTAGTTCCGTGAGGAGGGAAGGGACTTTGCCGATTGTGGTGATGGCCTTCTCCATCAGGATTGAAACCCCCAGGGCCTGGGACTTAAAGTTTTGTACCCTTGCCGTAGATCCCGTATTAACCAGATGGGTGACAAGTTTGATCTTTTTTTGACGTTCATCAAGATCTTTCTTTAATTTTTTATTCTGACTGGCTAAAAAATCATTGCTGCTTGCCATGTATTGGGTGGTAGATGAATCAAGGGTATTGCGATTATTTTCCAATTCCCCATTGATATCAAAGGTTCTTTGAACCAATGCTTTGTACTCATCTACTGCTTTAGCTGCAACCTGAATCTGTCCTTTGAACTCTTTAAGATTCTTCGAATTTTCCCCAAGCTTGTGTGCTTTCTGCAGGGCTTTTTCCAGGGTCTCTAATTCTTTCAGGCCTTTTTCATAAAATTTTTTATCCTCTGTGAATCCATACCCTCTCATTTCATACATGACTCGGTTTGCCGCCCCTCGAAGTTCAACTGCCACATCAACTTCAGGGATATATTCATTGGCTAACATGTTACTCTGGGTCTCCACCTTGTTCATATTCCAAATGCCCATTAAGCCCAGAGAAGCGACAATAATGATCATAAGTGCAAAACCTAATGAAATTTTCAATCCTAAACTCATATTTTTCATGCTCTAATTCCTTATTTTGATTTTATTTATACGTTTTATTTTTAGCTTATATAACTTACATTTTGCTTGTTGTGGCCGCAAGTTTTTTTTCAAAAATGGTTGAATTTGAGCGAATCCATTTTTTAGTGACAGGAAGGTAAAAAATGACATCATCGCTTTTTGGAATAGGCTTAAATGATTTCTCAAGCGTTTGATTTGCTATGTTTTGTTGTTTGTCGGTAAATTTTTGGCTTACATTGTTACGAGCTGCAATCTCGGTCATTGATGCTCCTGCAAGTGTTTGAACTGAGATGACTTTTTTTGAAAGGCTTAAGTTGGCTGTGTTGGAAGAATACTATTTCAGAGTTTTTTTGTTTCCCTGTTTTGAACCACGCCGATTATTTTAAAAAATTTGGCATAGTCAAAGCTTGTTTTTTTCAATGATTTATGGAAAAATAAACATAATATTCTATGTAGAAATAGGAAGTCATCGAAATTGCTAATGATTAAGTCTCAAAGTTGCATAAGATGGGTTAAGTTTAGGGAGTTGTTTTACTCGTGCATAGTCAACACTAAAATTAGGGTTCAGCGTACCCCAGAGTATTGTCCCAATTGCATTATTTAAGTTCAACCACCCTAAAAATTTAAGAAATGACAGGGCACTATTAATTTTAACAATATTTTAAGGAGTTCCAATGATCAAAAATTTATCTATTTTTTTTACTGTACTCGTAAGCATTATTTTGACATTCACCAGTCTGGGTTTCGCACAGGAAAAAGCCACACCCGACGAAGTATATGAAATGGTACTCAAAGCGGCTCAAGTGATTGAACAACTTGGCCCTGAAGGAATCGCGGTTCTTAGCGACACCAAAGAATTCGTATGGAAAGACAGCTATGTATGGGCGATTAACTGTAGTGAAAAAAAATTAGTTGCACATCCGAACAAGAAGTTGATCGGTTTGGATTTATCAAAAATTTATGACAAAAATCCGGATGAATCCAAACGCAAGTTACACAACCTTGAAATGTGTGAAGGGTGCAAAAACCCTAACGGTGCCTGGGTTGAGTATTGGTGGGAAAAGCTGGGAGAAGAAAAACCATATAGAAAAATCAGCTTTATAATTCAGATTCCAGATTCTCCCTATCAGGTTACGGCTGGCATATATGATGATTCGACAACCATCGAAGAATTGAACAAAACGCTTCAATAGGGCCTTTTAAATAATAGCTGATTATAACGGATTTTGGGGTTTTGATAACTATTTAGAATTATTCATTCAAATCCTTTGCCTTTTGCTCGATTTGGGAGTTTTGGGGGTGCATATCCCAAGAAGATTACCCTGCTGAGGATCATCTATTCCCTTAATGATGTTCTGGGAACCCCATAAATAAAGAAGAATTTGGAATCATTCCTTGACCCCCAAAACCGTTATAATCAGAATAATAGTCGTCGACGGACCTCTCCTAAGAGTCTGATAATTTTTAAACAGGCTCTTAGGAACTGGTCTAAATTACTTACCCATTTCAGAACACGCTATCGTTGAAGGGAAGTGTAACCCCAATTTTTATAATGGGTATGTTATTTCGGACTCATTCCTTAATTTTAGGGTTGCCGATTTTCAAAGATGCAGTGGTGTAATACTCTGCGGTATGTACAATCCTAAATCTTAGCCTTGACTATACAATAGATATTGGAAGCGTTTTTATATCATCTTCAATAGTGCTTTGCACTTTTTGATGGCTCCCGAAAATGGGGCTGTTTTTTATCAAAGAGAGTAAACCCGCCAGTGAAGCATGCAGATGGTATTTGTATATAGGGGATGGGTTATTTTTTCTTCAGATACTCAAGAAATGCGGCCATGGCATCGGTTTCCTCCATGTCGCTGATGTCCCTGCGAATATCTGATATTTCCTGAAGTTCTGCCTTATCCATCAGCAGAGCTTCCTTGCGGGTACCGGATTGATTGATGTCAATGGCAGGCCAGATGCGTTGTTCTGCACAAGTACGGTTCAACATGAGATCCATATTGCCGGTGCCTTTAAATTCCTGGAAAATAATATCGTCCATGCGGCTACCGGTTTCCACCAGTATGGTGGCAATGATGGTGAGTGACCCGCCGTTTTCACATTTGCGGGCCGCCCCGAAAATTTTTCTGGGAATCTGCATGGAGTTGGCCCCCAGACCGCCGGTCATGGTTCGGCCATGGCTTTCCGTCTGGGAGTTAAAGGCCCTTGTCATGCGGGTGAGAGAATCAATAAAAACCACGGCGTCCCGTCCCAGTTCTGCGCAGCAGATGGCCGTGTGCATGGCCAAGCGGGTCATGCGCATGTGATGACCGATCTGCTGGTCAGCTGAGGAGTAAAGAACGTGGGCATCCTTAAGGCCTCTTCTAAAATCAGTGACCTCTTCGGGTCGTTCATCCACCAGAAGAATAAATACCTCGGCGTCAGGGTGGTTGGTGACAACGGCATTGGCCATGTGTCTCAACAAAGTGGTTTTCCCCGTTTTGGGGGGAGAAATGATGAGCCCTCTCTGGCCAAGCCCCATGGGGACAATATGGTCCAGGGCTTTTCCGGTGAGATCATCGGGTCCCATGGTCATGGTAAGGCGTTGGTAGGGGTTAATGCTCACCTGATCCTGCAAAGACACTGTGTTTAAGGTCTCTTTTAGGGGGATACCGTTGATGGTGTCAATGTGAACCAGGGCCAAATTTTTATTTTGGGGGTTCTTTTTTTCCCCGGTTCCCTGGATGAATCCCCCTTCGCTGAGTTTGAAGCGACTGATCAGTTTATTGGGGACGTAGGTATTTTCAGGAAGTGGTTGAAAATTATTGTCAATTTGTCTGAGAAATCCAAATCCTTGATCCATAATTTCCAGGTATCCTTGTACAGATTCCACGATGGTTCTCCTTTGTGACGTTATGTGGTGGGCTTATGCTCGTAACTTGCAGGTCCTAAGTTCCCATGGCCAATAAGGCATGTGCTGTTTCTAAATTTTATGCACCCGATATGGAATGGTAAAAAAAAGAACTTATGGCGGGGGAGATCAAACCCTGGGCCATTTTTCATATTTTTGAGGTAGTTGGGGGGATGATTAACCCTTTTTAAAAATTATCCTTTGGATATGTGGAAGCATAAGGAATGAAAATAGATGTAGTTCACCTTTTGCCGTAATCGGGATTCTATATGAGGAACACTAAGCGTGCACGTTTCATTGGAACACGATTCTGGCGCGTGTATTATGGAAAGCGACAACAAACCTAAGGCTGGAAAATGAACATATCCGGCTCTATAGGCATGGATCTGATTAAGATTGATTGCTCTTTTTGGGATACATAGTAACGATAAATGCTTCCGGTGTCAAACAAATTACCGATCAACTTTGATGGGCCTGTAAAAAGTTGGCCCATCAATTTGGGTCTCATGTTGGATTCCAGGGTTTTATGGGGGAGAGTCAGGCTTACGTTAGAGATCTTTTGATAGAAAGCACCCCTCAAGCCTTTGTGGTGCTCACCGGCAGCAGGATGGTAAACGTCGTACCTGTGCCCACTTGACTCTCAACGGTCAGATTCCCCCCATGATCCTTGATAAACCCATAACACACAGAAAGTCCCAACCCCACGCCTTTGACACTATCTGTTTTGGTGGTGAAAAAAGAGTCAAACACCTTTTCCAAATGTTCGGCCTTAATGCCCATGCCAGTATCTGAAATGATGATACGCACTTTATTTCCCTGGGAAGTTGTTTTAATACTTAACTTGCCGCCGTCGGGCATGGCATCCATAGCATTGGAAATCATATTTAAAAATACCTGGCGCAGTTGATCTTTGGAGGCATGCACCATGGGCAGATCCATTGCCGCATGGAAATTAAATTTTACGCTGTGCTCCCGGAATCTTTTTTCATACAGCAAAATGATTTCATCCAGGACGGTGTTAAGTTCAATGTCAATTTTTTTTTCCTGGTCCGGCCGGGAAAAAGAGAGCATTTTTTTTAACATGTCTGCAAGGCGTATAGTTTCTGATAGGGACATATCCAGCAGCCTTCGGCGCTTGTTTCCGGGAGAAATTTCTGTTTTCATCAGCTCCAGGGTGTTCATGATGCCAAAGAGTGGGTTGTTCAGCTCATGGGCGATCTGGGAGGTGAGCCGTCCCATGGCCGCCAGTTTTTCCGATTGCAAAAGGTGCTGCTGGGTTTCATTCAGGGTTCGTTCCATGTCAAGGCGTTCTCTCAGATCCACAAAAATTCCCACAGAGGCAGTTTCCCGGTCCTTTTCATCGTGGAGGAGACTGGCTGACAGGCTGCCCTCGAGGTTCTCCCCCTCCCGACTTATGAAGGTAATGGGATAGGATTTGAGTTTGCCAGCGCCCCCGTTCTCCCGGGAGCGCATGAGTTTCATCACCTGTTTTGCCACCCCTTTGGGATAAATATCAGCGATGTTAATTTTCCCAATGACTTCCTGGGCTGAATACCCAAAGGTCTCTTCAGCGCCCTGATTCCAGATGAGCACCTCACCCTTGAGATTTGCCGCCATGATGGCATTGGGGTTACACGCAATGATCTGGTCCAGGAAATCCAATGCTTTCCGGGTTTGGGCCTCCATGGTTTTGCGGTGGGACTGATCAATGACCACCCCCTCATACCCCAGAACATTGCCCTGGAGATCGTACCGGACATGGCTGGTGAGCAGCACCTGGATGACATGACCGTCCCGACGGCGCCAGTCCAGTTCATAGTCCACCACCCGTCCGGTTTTTTCCACCTTTTCCTGGTATAGTCGACGAATTTCAGGTTTTAAATAAAGATCCGTTGCAATATCCATGGCAAGGAAGTTTTCCTTGTTGGTGTATCCTAACATTTTGAGAAGGGCAGGGTTGACATCCAGAAACCGTCCCTTTTTGCTGCTGATGAATATGCCGCAGCCTGCATGGTCAAACAGGCGTTTGTAATCATCCTCCGAGGATTTTAGTTTGGCCTCCTGCTCCTTGGTGGCGGTGATATCCCGGTAAATGGACAATTTTGACCGGGTGCCGTCCCGGTTGGTCACGGGAAGTTCAATGAGATTGAACGTTTTATCAAGATGTTCAATGTACACCTCGTGGTGGTGGGTCTCTCCTTTTTCAAACACCTCACTGTACCGGCACCAGTCACACCTTTGTGCCGTGTGATTGACTACCTCATGGCATCTTTTCCCCACATTATCTCCAAAAAAAGAGATCATGGTGCTGTTCATGTATTGAATTTCGTGGTTGGCATTTATAATGTAGATACCGTCTTCAATGGCTTCCAGTGCTTCGATGAGTCGTGCGGTGTTGATGTCTGGCATTGGATTGGGGGACTCCTTATTTTTCAGGGTGATCATCGGGTATTAGAGCCTGACTATTTAAACAGGCCCGGTGTTTTTGACAATAGCCCGTGCATAAAGACCCAAATTAACAAAATCGCCAGAAACGCAAGCTTGACTCAGCGGCTTTTAACGGTGGGTGTTGTAATCAGGTCTTTTTCAGGAGGACGGGGTCTGACTGATAATTGGTTATGTAATGGTTGCCCTCTTTTTCATAAACCATTACCCCCTCCATGAATCCCACAGTGCCGTGTGTTTCATGGGAAAGGCCCAATTTGAATTCTTTTAAAGGAAAAAGATTCCAGTCGTGGGACACGCAAATGGCCATCTCTCCTGAAGATATGGTGTTAAGACGGTTCAGCATAAAATCGGCAATGGTATCGGCTGTCTGTTCCGGGTTGCACATGATGGTGTCGTCAATTTCAAAATTAAACCAGGATCGAAGAAAGGCCGGGGTGCCCACTTTGGACATCAGGGCAATGGCTTTGGTCAAATCCTTGACATAAAAGGGGGATAGCTCTTGGGCCAGGATATTGTGATCACTAAAAACACCATGGGCCTTGATGTATCCCTTGTCCATGACAAAGGCGGTTTCAATGCATCGGCCAAAAAAACTGGAAAAGAAATGGGGTTGAAGGGTCAAGGGGAGCCACGTGCCCAGCTCAAAAGCGTGGTCCTTTCCCTTTTCCGTCAATCCAAGAAAAGGTTCTTTGGCACTGTCTTCGCCGAAATATCTGTGGGAATGGCGCATGATAACGGCTATTTTGTCAACGCCATCACCCATAAGCCGGGTGATGGTATCAAGGGTTTCTTTGTGTCGCATTACATCTTTGGGTCTCATGGTGCGGTTGTTGTTCCTTTCAGGTTTCATTGTGAGGGAGATAACAGCAGGTTGATATATTCGAACCAAGCCTGGAATTTAGGTTGAATGAAATTCATTCCTTATGATATATCTTCTTTTAAAAGACTGCAAGAATAAGGTTTTATTCAGTTGTTAAAAATCTGGCACTCTGGATCAGGTTTTTAACTTTCACTCGATGATACGTTTGGGGATGGATTTTTGGAAAACCGGGGTCATCCAGTAACGTACAGGAATTGACAATGGAAAAAAGAATTAGAATTATCGGCTACCAACATAAAGCGGGATACTTTTTTAACATGAGACTTTGGAAAGACCTATGAAATGGGACTTGCAAATAAAATAATGAATAAAACTGTCCCAACTTATAACGGTAGCCGAATTATCGGTGTCCCCATGGATTTTGGGCAGCATCATCGGGGGGTGGATATGGGGCCTGTGGCCCTGGGTTATTCTGGCCTTGCCGCAGAGCTGCGCAGGCTTGAGTATGAAGTGGAAGACTCAGGAGATCTGCTGGTGCCAGTGAGGGATCAGACCAACAAAACCGCCCGGCTGGCGGTGGCTCTCACCGTATTGGCATTGGGGAAACGTATTTATTGAGCCTCTCTGAATATATTGATTCCCTGAAAAAATATAAAGTTCTGGGGCCGGATATTGTATGTCATCGAACCCTTCCGGCCAGGGAGGCGGCCTATGCTCCTGATGAATCCAGTGTCACGGGGTCGGTGCGAGCGGTGCTCACCCGTTCCGGTATCCCCAGACTATACGCCCATCAGGAAAAAGCTGTTGCACTCATACAAAAAGGCGTTCATACGGTGGTGGCCACCCCCACCGCCAGTGGTAAGAGCCTTATCTATAACCTGCCAGTGGTGGAGGCCCTTCTGAAAAATCCGAACAGTCGGGCCTTGTATCTTTTTCCCTTGAAGGCCCTGGCCCGGGATCAACTGGGAACTCTTCAAACGCTTTTTGATGCCATTGCCCTGGATTCTTTTGGTAAGGGGCCGTTCACGGCTGCGGCCTATGATGGGGATCTGTCTTCCCATGCCAGAACCCGCATTCGCAATGCCCCGCCCAATGTGCTTTTAACCAATCCCGAGATGCTTCATCTTGCCCTGCTGGCCCACCACACCTTGTGGGAAACTTTTTTTAAAGATCTCAAATTTGTGGTGGTGGATGAGGTACACACCTATCGTGGGGTGATGGGGTCCCACATGGCGTGGGTGTTTCGACGATTGAGGCGGATTTGTCGCCATTATGGCAGTGATCCGGTATTTGTTTTTTCTTCTGCCACCATCGATAATCCCCGGGAGCTGGCATCTGACCTCACAGGCCTTTCTGTAAAGCTCATCAATGAGAGTGGCGCCCCTTCTGGTGAAAAGGAGATTCTTCTCATGGGGGGGATGGCAGGGGCTGCCCAGACCGCCATCCAGCTAATGCATGCAGCCATTCATCGTAACCTCAGAACCATTGTCTACACCCAGTCCAGGAAAATTACTGAGCTCATTGCCATGTGGGCCTCCCAGCGGGCAGGCTCTCTCTCTTCCAGAATCAGTGCCTACCGTGCCGGTTTTTTGCCCGAAGAACGGCGGGAGATTGAGGATAAACTTGCCAGTGGCGAACTGCTGGCCGTGGTGTCCACCAGCGCCCTGGAACTGGGCATTGACATTGGTAATTTAGATTTGTGCATCCTTGTGGGGTATCCTGGCACCATCATGTCCACCTGGCAGCGGGCCGGTCGGGTGGGCCGGGATGGGGGGAATTCTGCCATGATTTTTGTGGCCCATGAAGATGCCTTGGATCACTATTTTATGAATAACCCGGGGCATTTTTTTGACATGCCTCCAGAAAAGGCGGTGATCAACCCTTTAAATCCAGTGATCATGGCCCGTCATCTGGAGTGTGCTGCGGCGGATCTTGCCCTGGTGGCAGGGGAGGAAATTTTACAGGAGCCTGGGGTTAAATCGGTTCTGCATACCCTGGAAGAGGACGTGACCCTTTTAAGGAGTGCGGATGGAAATACCTGGTTTGCCTCCCGTAAAAGCCCCCATCGCGGGGTAAGTCTTCGGGGAAACGGCAGCACTGTTCCCATTTTTCTTTCAGGAACCCGGAATCTTCTGGGTCATGTTGACGGTTTTCGTGCATTTTACGAAACCCACGAAGGGGCTGTGTATATCCATCATGGCAAAACCCATGTGGTAAATCGGTTTGATCCTGAAAAGGGCATTGTGGAGGTCTCCCCGGAGATTGTGGGCTACTACACCCGGGCCCGGTCAGTGAAATCCACAGAAATTCTGGAGGAGATAAGCCATCAATCCCTGGGGAGTACCCGCATGGGGTTTGGGAATCTCCGGGTCACTGACCATGTAACCGGGTATGAGCGAAAGGCCGTGGGCACCGGTAGATCCCTGGGAGTCATCCCCCTGGATTTTCCTCCCAACACCTTTGAAACCCAGGGGCTGTGGATTGAGATCCCAGATGAAATAAAAGCGTTCATGGAGTCCAACAGGTACCATTTCATGGGGGGGATTCATGCCATGGAACATGCAGCCATTGGTATTCTTCCCCTTCTGGTGATGACGGACCGCAATGACCTTGGGGGGATCTCCATTCCCTTTCATCCCCAGATTGGCAGGGGGGCTGTGTTTATTTATGATGGAACCCCCGGTGGCATCGGTCTTTCCCACCAGGCATTTCTCCAAGGAAAAATTTTACTGGACCGGACCTTTAATGTTATTGCCTCCTGTAAATGTGACAATGGATGTCCGGCCTGTGTTCACTCTCCCAAGTGCGGCTCGGGGAATCGTCCCATTGATAAAACTGCGGCATTGAAGATTCTTGAACAGATACAAAAGGGAGTGCTCAAAGGAAAAGTCCCGTTATCAGACAGCGGGAAGGCCCGGGGATCGGCCAGCAGGGTGATGGCGCGAGTGGGGTCCTTGATCTCATCCATGAAAAAGAAGAGAGCCCAAGAGACATCCCAACAACACATTCACAAGGAGATAACCGATATCCCGGAGATGAAGACCAAAGAATGCAATGCAACACGTATTCCAGGTATTCATTCCATGGTAAAAAGCCATACCCATGAGCTACAGAGATCTTTTGATGCGAGAAAAACAATTATACACAAACCTGGCAAATCTCCAGGGGAGAAGATGCATCTCTTTGCAGATGGGCAAGATGAGCCATCAAAAAGGGAAGGGCGTTTCCGGTATGGGGTCCTTGACCTTGAGACCCGCAGATCAGCCCAGGAGGTTGGGGGGTGGCACCGGGCTCAGGATATGGGCGTTAGCTGCGTGGTGGTGTATGACTCCCATACGGACATTTTTAAAGAGTATCTCCAGGCGGATGTGGCAACCTTGGTGAGGGATCTTGCAGCCTATGACCTTGTGGTGGGGTTTAATATTATTCGATTTGATTATCAAGTACTGTCTGGACTGTCCCCTTTTGATTTTTCAACCCTTCCCACCCTGGATCTGCTGAAAAAGGTCCATGATAAACTGGGGTATCGTCTTTCCCTGGACCGTCTGGCTAAAGAGACTCTGGACGTCCAAAAAAGTGCCGATGGACTGCTGGCGCTGAAGTGGTGGAAGGAAGGCAAGGTCCGGCAGATCATTGATTACTGCATCCAGGATGTCCGGGTTACCCGGGACCTTTACCGTTTTGGCCGGGACAATGAGCATCTGTTGTTTCGCAACAAAGCTGGCCATCAGGTTCGATTGCCGGTTAAATGGTAAGCCTTTGGACAAAGTTATTTTTCGTTCCAGGCGGACGAGTTCAGAAACGCGCCTTAATTCTGTTTGTAAACAGCCGGATCTCTTTAATGTTGAAAAGAGTACCTGTGGTTAAAAAAAGAACAATGAAGACAGTGGTGGTGATCAGGCAGATGGCAAGGGCACCGGGCAGGGTCGTGGCATTGAAGAAATGGGTCAACGGAGAAGATATCATAAAGAGCAGGTATCCGATGGCGGTACTCAACAGCGCCATTTTGATGAAAAACAGATAAACGGCACGGCCCCCATGGTTGTAGCTTTTTCGGTTCCACAGTTCAAACAGGAGACCCGTCTGAAAGGTGGCACTAATGGTAAGGGCAAGGGCAATGCCCACTGCGCCCAACCAGTGCATGAGTCCGTAGAAAACTGGCAAACTCATTATCACGGCCGTCGATCCCACAAGTGCGGGAAACCAGGTATTCTGTATGGCATAATACCCCCGGAGTACCATGGTCTGGGCGGCAAAGGTGACGGTACCTGCCATTAAAAAAGGTAATACCCGGGCAGTCATCCGGGTGGCCGCGGCATCAAACTGTCCCCGCTGGAAAAGAAGAAACACGATTTCCTGACGTAATACCATGAACAGCACAGATACGGGAATCACCAGAATGAGAATTTTCAGGGTGGTATTCAAGAGATGGTTGAGTTCCTCCATGTTCCCTTTGGCGGCAAGTTTTGCCATGAACGGATAGGATGCTACCCCCACGGCCTGTCCGAACAGTCCCACCAGAATGAACATCACCCGCAGGGCGTAGGACAGGGCTGCTATACTTCCCTCCTCCAGAAATGAGCCGAAATATTTTAATAAAATTTCCGTTGAAAAGCTCATGGTCAGTCCCACCATCAGGGGAAGGGTCAGCAGGACATATTTGATAAAGTCAGGGTGGGTAAAGCTGACGAGAGCAGAAAGTTGCATTCCGCACTTTTTTGCCCCGATATATTGCAATAAAAAATTACCCACAAAGGCACCGAGCAACACCCCCCAGGCAAACCCCTCCATGCCCAGGCGGGGGCCCAATAAAAGCCCTCCGAGAATAATGCCAAGATTATAGATCAAGGGGGCCAGGGCCGGAATCATGAATTTTTCCCGGGCAAATTGCACGGCCATGAAAAGTCCCCCGGAAAAAAAGCACAGTTGGGCCGGCATAATGATGCGTGTCATGCGCACCGCCTTGGCAAACAGCGCTGGATCTGTAAGCCCGGGGGCCAGCATAGATACCAGTTGAGGGGCAAAACAAAAGGCCATGATCAAAAAGCAAAGCAAAAGACCCCCAAAGGTGTTGAGAACAATGGAGAGTATTTTCCATCCACCTTTTTCATCCTTCCGGGTCAGGTAGGTAGAAAAAAGAGGGATAAAGGTCACGGACAAAAAGCCGCTGGCCACGATGTGATTGAGTATTTCAGGAATGATAAAGGCCACCTGATAGGCGTCTACGCCGCCCCCGGCACCCCCTGCATAGGCAATGGTCATCTCCCGGAAAAGTCCGATGATGCGGCTTGCAAACACAGAGACCATCATGATGAAAGACGCCGCCCCGATTTTTTTAAGGGTGCTTTTTCTGGATGTCATTGGATTTCCTTTTTAGAAAACCGGCAAGAAAACCCCTGAGTCATTAGCTCAGGGGTTGTTGACGGGATAGCGTTGTATAGTCGGCAGGTGTAGCACAAGATTTTAATTTTGTTAAATAATATTAGAAAATACTCATTATTTTATTAAAATAAGTTTTGTTGCTGCCATTTCCACCTGGTCAATGGAGAACTCTTTCAGGGCGGCAAATCTCAACTTCAAACCGTTGCCAGTAAGGATGCCTTCCGGGTAATTTTCGGCAAGCCCCATCATGATTTCCGTGAATTGCTTTAAATCCTGTTTTTCCATGCCTATACCTCCCGCCCATTTCATTCAAAAATTCAGCACAAGCCATGTAGTTGCTATCCATCCTTGCAGATCCGGTAACAGTACCATTGGGGAACCTTGCCCAAGGCATCCCACCTGTAAATTTTCCAGGAGACAATACGGCAGGAAAGGTGGTGTTGATGGTTTCCAAGTATCCGGCAGCCCATTTGCTTTTTAGGGTCTTGTCCAGGTAGGCTTTGTACTTCATCCACCCGCCTCTCACGTTGGCAGATGAATAAACAATGGCCTCTTCCACCTCCAGGGGGGGGTATTATTTCACAGCCTGGTTAACAAGAGCCATGACCATGGGTTAGTGGTGCCGTTTTGGGATAAGATTCAAAAGAGAATTTATATCCTCTGTGGCTGGATACGACGACGACGGCGTTTCTTCCACACCTTCAACTGTTGGTTCTGGGTCTAAATTTTGCGTAGTCGTCGCTGTTACCCTCAGTGTTTGTTCTATATTAGTATTTACTACAGGTTCGGTTTCATGTCGACGGGTTTCCAGACTACGGGCTTCATCCCTGGTGTGGGCTTTAATCTGGGTGGCTGTGGGCTTCCGGGGTGGTGGCAGGGGCCTGTTCCCTGGCCATAGCATCCTCATAAACATGCCCGGATTTGGTTCTGCCTAACTGCTTTTGGATGTGGTCAATGTGTTGGATGGCTTTGGCGTATTCCTTCGGGTAAGCCCTTAATTCATGCATGGTATTCATGACTGCTTGTAGCTTGCTTGTGGCTGTGGTTTTTAAATGGAGTGATCGGACCTTGGAAAGAGTGTATTCAGTTACGCCGGGATGGTCGGTGTGAATGTCTGATAAACGAATCCAGGAAAGTATGAAATCTTTGGCTTCTGGGTTGCCGGAATGGTGAACAAGCTTTATCATATCAGATTCAGAAATGATGGATAAAAGGAATTCGTTGTGGTCGTTGATCTCGCTGCCATCAAGGGCATCCCTTGAATCTGCAATGCCCAGGGCCTGGCAGATATCAGCGTTGACGAACCAGATGGGAATATTCTTTTTTTGTACTGTCCAGATTGTGTGATATTTTTTTAATAAAAAGATAAGGGATAGGTAGGTAAAGAATGAAGCGGTTATGGGAAGTATTGCCTAAAAATTAATTCAAAAAAATGCTTGATTTCTACCTGGTGCTTTATTTGAATCTTATCACCGGTATAGCGGCGGGTACCACCATGATTAATTAAAAAATGGAATTGACTGTGTAATCATGGAGGATTTCAATCCTAACTCGAAAAGATGGGTTAACGACTATTTTTTTTGTTTTTATGTATTAATAAAAAAATATAACCCATTACCGAACCTAAAACTGTGGCACATATATCGAAAACGTCAAAAGTTCCGTTAACAAAAAATGATTCAGTATTTTCCAAGAATGGTATAGAATTAAAAATATTAGGAATACGGGAAATAAACGTAGTTTTAAAAAGTTGACCAATTTCAAAAAACAAATTAACAATGCACCAAAATGAAGCAATCAATAAAAACATCTTTTTTGACTCAAAAGGGATCAAAGCAGAAGTTAACAAAATAAATACGAAAGGGTGAATCATGTCTGGTATATGATTGCTTAAAATCTTAATTGTTATGCAATTAGTTTCAAGCATTGGCAAATCAAAAAATTTGATAAAATAGATAATTCTATCCTGGCTTTTAAATAAATAAAATATTGCGGCCAAGAACAAGCATAATACTCCTATAAAAATGCGTTTATAGTTAATTGGCGGCATGGTTAAATTAAAATCTCCAATCATAGTTTGGGCCTGGTTCAAAAGAACATATGCCAAGGTAAGGGACTTCATCATAATAAAACTACCCACTCTTGCATGCAGCACTCTGGAGATTCGGTATGAAGCTCCTTGATGTTGGGTATATTATTTCTCATGAACTCCCTAACACTTTCCCTTGGTCTTTCAACCAAGTTGTGGCGATTATAGTGCCGATCACATGACCTGATACTGTTTTTGAATCATAACCAATTGTTTTATATGATCTTAAGGTTGATTTCTATTATTAAGTCATGTGGCCGGCACTATAACTTGCTGATATTTAATAATAAAAGTTCAGCAAGGCTGACAGAAAAATATCAAAAAGTGGTACCCTGATTTGAATCAGGCACAAATTTTTACTCAAAAGACATGTTTTGCTTCCTTAAATAACGCTTTGAAGCGAATTCGTCGAAATAAACCCAAATTGCTTAGAGTTTTGGATTATCCGGACTTTCCTCTTCATAACAATCTTAGTTAAAATGACATACGAGACTATGTCAAGCGTCGAAAAGTCAGCGGTTCGGCCAGGAGTGACATTGGAAGAAGATGTCAGGAAACGTTCACAACGTTTGAATAAAACCTGCCGCAAGCACAATATCTTTTTTGGGGATTATCTCAAGGATCAATTATGCGGCTTGAATGAAATACCTTTTTTTAGTGATCTTATGGCATCCTTCAAAATTACTTTACACTTTTTTTGACCATTTCACATTTTAGGGCCTTTTCTCAAAAGACTGTAAAGTACTTTTGAGGTCATATGAAGGATGCCGATCTTATCATCATCAACAAATATGGGGAGTGAGCTGACAAAAGCACCCTTAAGGTGAAGGCAAATAATGTCTAAAAAAAAGTTCAAAACATTGTTATTACTACAAAAAGATGAATATTAATGATAGTTCGTCATTTCACCCTAAAGTAGGTTTTGTCAGCTCACTTCCCATATGGGAGTATTTCCGAGAAAACCTACCTTAGGAAAAGTTGAATAAAAATATAACTCCCTATTCGCTTATTTGTTTTATGTATTTGTTATTTTCAACACCACAACATATTGTGGTTGGTCGATTTGAAAACATGATGAAAAATCAAAAAAGGCCAAAACATAATTTTAAAATGTATAAATTTATTAAATCCTACTTGATAACAATGTCTGATTTTCAAAATTAATGATTTAAACCTTAAAATGAGCGAATAGGGAGATATAAGGTACTATAAAAAAATATTGGCATCCTTCAAAAGTACTTTACACTTTTTTTGCGCATTCCCCATTTGCAAGGGCTTTTTTTAAAAGACTGCAAAGTACTCTTGGGGTCATATGAAGGATGCCAAAATATTCACTTTATTATTTCTCACCTGAAAGGTGGTTTTCTCAGAAAACCCGCCATATCTTCATAGGTAGGCCTTTTTGACATTATGATTCCCCTCTATATTGGTTCAGGCAAATAAAAGCAGGCTCAACCGATAAAAGATCAATTTAAAATTTTAAAAATGGGTCTGAAATGACCCTGTCTTTGTGGTGTATTGGGCACCCTAAAAGTCTGATGATTCGGAATGAAATTGGAAAAAAGACCAGAGCTAAGGGAGTTTATGGAAAAGAATCTACCCAACACGAATGAACCCCATACCGACTATCTGGGGTTCTCCGTGCAAAAGTTGGTAGTTTTATTATCATGAAGTCCCTAATAATCAAAATGCCTACCGACCTTTATACTGACCAGGCATACAATTACGCTCAATATCATTCCCCATATTATGTCCACAACAGTGACCAAAACCGGCCAGCCTTCAATGAGTGCAAGATTTGTTAAATCATAGGTTCCGTAGGTAAGGATACCAAATAAGGCTGCTCGAAAAAGGCTTACTTTGAAAGTGTTGTATTTCAAACCGGGTAAGACAACAAAAAACAATAGACCGGCAACGAACATCAGGTAGAAAGTGATGGCTGCTATCCAATTGGGGGAAGATGCCAGTATAAAGCCCAGGTGATCCTGATAAAAAGTGCGTGCAATAAAGCCGATCCACATCAGATCAATGACAAGAAATACAGATAATGCAACACCATATACCTTAAGATAGCGAATCATTTTGTCTCCCTTGATATTAAGACTCACAGTTCGTCTGTTTTGCATGTGATAATGCCAAGATATCCGTCAACTGTTATTTGATCATCATTTTCAATAAGCTGCATTGCCTGGGAAGCGCCTGTAATGCAGGGCAATCCATATTCCCTGGCAATAATTGCACCGTGAATGAGCATTCCCCCGCGTTCTTCCACTACGGCGGATGCCAGCGGTATTACAAATGTCATATTCGGATCTACTCCCGAACAGACAAGGACATCCCCCTGTTTAAAATCCAGCAGATCCTGAGGATTTTTAATAAGCCTTGCTTTCCCTGTTGCGATACCTGGTCCAGCGGGATGACCGACGATCTGACGGAATTTGAACCATCTCTTGGAAGTCTTATCAGACAAGGCCGGTTCAAGTGATCTCGATGCATCATCAGGAACCATGCTGAGCGCTGGAATTTGGGCGAGCATTCTTTGTTCATCAGTGGATATTAAGGGGTCTGACAGTCGAGACTGGCCTTCTGAAACCGATTCAATTAGACGGGCTTCTATTCTGCCCAGATGAATATTATCATCGTCCCGCAGTCGATAACTTTCACGGCCCAAATGAAGCACGTCTGCTGCAAATTTTTTCTTTTGAGCTGGAAAACTGTGAATATAATTTTCTTTAAGCAGTTTAATGTCAGATCCATCTATGTGTTTTTGTTTTGGCGGTTGCTTAGCAAATTCAATTAAAAGCCGGATAATGCCATTGTCTCCATACTGGCATTCATTACCGCTGCCGGTGGAGCAGGAAAGGTCACCAAACTCTTCGACAAATTTGTCCAGCAGGCTCCTGAATGGATGATCCATTTCTGGGATCAGGTCATTTTCCAGCATATTTTTTAGATCAATATTATTACGGATCATTTTTGCAAGTCTTTCAAGCAGACGATTTCGCTCGATGCTTTTAAGGCCGGTATTTTCAAGAAGGGCCATAAACTCATAGGGATCATCAGGTGTGACAGCATCGTTGTAAACCTGCCCAAACAATCGAATACCATGGGCAAAGGGTATAAAATCAGCCCAGTAAACCTTTACCCAATGATCATAGATTTTTTGTCTTTGTTCTATTTCCTGGCAGAGTAATTTCGTCGTCATCGTTTGAAAATTTATCTGTCCAAGACGCTTGGCTTCAGCGATCATCTGGGGAATCAAATGTTGTTCAATTTTAATGTATAATTTTTTTAAATTTTCATAACTTCTATGCAATGTTAAATACCAGGTTCTTTTATCATCGGATTCTTTAAAACCCGCACTCGTAATAGGCCTTGACTGAAGAATAATCAACTGATTTTTGCAAAACGTCCATTCCATATCCTGGGGCCTGCCGAACAGTGCTTCCATTTCTCTACCTGTTTCCCATATTTGGAAAACTTCCTGATTATCCAAAGGTGCTTTCTGATTCTTTTCTTTTGATAAATCAGCGAAACCAACGCCTTCTGTATTGGGGTATGCATACTGTTTTCGAACAGGTTCGATATGGCTTAATATTTTTCCTGAAGATTGGCTTAAAATCCATCTATCCGGCTCAACGTCACCATCGACAAGTGCCTGGTTTAAGCCATAGACCGATTCTATGACCGATTCGTTTAAATTGGATGGATTTATGCCAAAGAATATACCGGACCTGTCGGACGGTATCAATTCCTGAATAACAACCGCCATTTGACTGTTATGAATATCAAGCCCTAACTCTTTTCGATATAAAAGCGCAGCGTCAGAATAGAGTGAAGCCCATACCAATTTGATATGTTTGATAATATTATTGGCTCCGATAATGTTCAGAAAAGAATCATGGAGGCCCGCAAAAGAGCTTGCCGCATTATCTTCACCAGGAGCTGAGGATCTTACTGCAACTGGATTATTACCGCAGGATTCAACAATTAAAGAGAAAAGATCTTTTTGGATGTTCTGTGGAATCGGTGTGGTCAAAAATAAGTTTCGGATCCGAAGGGATATATCCCAGATTTCTTCCCACCGCATATGTTTGAACGGCTTCCTGTTGATCTCAAGAAGAATCGTATCTTTTAGCGGGGTATGTTTGAGATAATTATTGTATATCTGACAAGGGATACAGACGGTTTGGGGAACGATAAAACCCATTTCATGGATTTTAGCAAGGCAGAAGGCCTTTCCACCGACTTGGTCAATTCCGTTATTTATAAAGTCTTCTATTTTAAGAACCGGTTTCATTATTTCACCTGGATTTCAACTACATTTTGAAATTGGTTAACCATAAAGTAACGCTTCATTGCTACGCAGATAAAAGCGGTTGTCGTGGCTTTTGAAAACCCTTTAAGGTGGGGGTGTTTCTTTAAGTACATATTTAAAAGTTGTGTTTTGTCAGATGTCTCTACAACTGCTGCAGATCCGATACCGGTTACGGAAACGGCTTTATAAATGTCATCAGCTTGATTCAAGCTGTTATTGACCAATATAGCAATTTTGGGGTTAGTTATTAGATTTTCATATTTGCGGGTTGTGTTGGGGGTTAAAAAAAATATATGTTCAAGATTATCATCTGCGGCAAAAGCAACTAGACTTGCATATGGCTGATCTTGACTTTGGGTTGAAAGAACTGCAAGCCTTTGTGAGTCAAACAAAGTAGTTATTTGTTCCAGTGAATGTTCTATATTATTGTCCATGCTTTGTCCTTGTCTGTAAAATGGTACAAAATTATTTTTGCCCAAACAGGTCTGTTTTGTCGTCAGAATATGCTGTTAATTATATTAAAAATCTAATCGGTTTTGTCAACGACAGTTTTCTGGCTCCACCAGCCGAACCGCCTCTCTTGGTGTTGGCATACCACATTCAACTCCCTGGCAGAACGAGACATATTCAGCAAATAGTCCAAGGGTTTGTGTGAGAAACCGGTTATGGCTGTATCCGCCGTCATACCGGATCTTATTTCCCAACAGACAGGAACTGATGCCGATTTTAATGGGTTTAAGCATTTTATTCTCCTATAAAAGCAAAATGAAATAGCGTTTAACACCAAGTCTTAAGATAATAACATTGACAGTATCCAAACCACAGCTACTCCCGGTCAAAATTAAGATAACTCTCTAAAATTATTAATATTCGTGCTTTGAACTTCGCGAAGCCACCTTGATAGATATAAAATAATATCAAACAGTTAAATATTGATCGAAAATTGCTGTCCAAATCAATATATAATTTTAAGCTAACATTGACACCTATTTTTTAATCAATATGCGTCAAATATTTATATAGGACTAACCTGTCTTTTTACTGATGTCAGATTAAAAAAGAACCGGAATGAATACTGGGGTTTGCTACTCATCATGACTTTTTTATCACGGCTTCTTTTATTGTGATGGGGTATACCATAAAACCTCCTCAATGCCCCACTTTTTGTTTTTAAATGCAAAAGACAACTACACTAACCCTAAAACAAGCGTGTTTTTAATGAAAGAATGAAAAAAAAGCTCGAAATGCCTTTAATTACAGTGTATAATTGATTTGTAAGAAAAAAATAACACATAAAAAGAAGGACATTTCGAGTGAAGAAGATTATCGATAAAAAATTAAAAAAACGCAAGGAAGAAATTCGTAAAAGGACAAAAAAACGAAATTGGAAAGAACAATTATTACCTGTGCTCCAGGCATCCAACATCCACTATGAAATAGATGGTCGTCATAAAGGAATTGCTCATAAAGGGATTGGAGTTATTCATCTTCTGGCCCAAAAAATTGGTTTGATCAATGAACTTAATAATAAGGTCAACGTGCTTAAACGACATTTGCCCTACCTTAAATCAGACCACATCTGGGCTGTCTAAATTGACCAAAATAGTTGCTCAAAAAATGGCCCCAGAAAAATTGCCCTAAAAGCCTTATTCCATAAGGCTTTAGACTAATTTTAAAGGGGTCCAAAAAGTGAAGAAAAACTGATATTGGCTTGTGCTTTGCTGAGCCAATATGCTGTTTGGTCATTTTTTTTAATCTCATAAAATCAAACAGATACAACTATTTTCAATGTTTATCGAATGCCTAATATTTTAAAACAACAACAAAATTTAACTTACTGTTTTTACATGATTTTTTTAAAATTGCTGGCATATGATGATGATTTTCTGCAAAATTCAACCAAATTAACAACATTAAATCAGTAGGTTATATTTTTTGACACCCCACATTAGGACAGCTCATCACCTACTTTTTTCTGTAAAATTTATAAAAAAATCTATTTCTGCAAAAGGCTCACTTTGTTAGAGTATTCCCCGTTGGCAGGGAATTTTTCCCAAAAGACTGTAAAGTACTTTTGGGGTCATATGAAGGGTGCCCAATATTCTTATGAAAAGGAGACACTTTAAAAAACACAAGCATATTCTCAAGTATTGTAAAACATCTTTTCACCGTCTTGTCGGAACATTATAAATCCCGGGCAAGAGAGCTATATGATATGGGGCTTCCCACCCGGTGTTTCAATAACTGAATTAAAGTTTCAATTTGAGTAATCTACTGAACATTTTCAAGGTCAATGAGATCTTGCTTTATGATGATATCAAGATGGGATTTTTTCCACCGATTATAAAATCGGGTTGTTCCCTCCAGAAAGGGTTCAGGGAAACCACCAGGACCAAAAATTTATCCAACGCTGCTTCAAGATCATCCGGTTTTAAAAACGTATGAATTTCTTTAAGATCCAGGGGGATGCATTCTGAACCGGAAAAACCTTCCCGCCAGGGAATCGCCAACCTTCCGATAGGTATCAAGCTTGGCGCTGCCGGTAATCACTATGGATGGCAGAATCCCCTCAGTATCACAAATCCCCTTTAACCATGATTTCCAGTTCTTCAGCTTGTGCAGTTCATCAAAAACAACCAGAGGTTTTGATCGATCCCAGAATTTTTCCTGCAAGTTCAACCTGTCATCCATATTGTCAAATATTGAAATCCTTTTTTAACATTTTAGACAAGGTTGTTTTTCCGGTTTGACGCGGCCCAGTGAGCAGGATTATTTTTTTGTATTGATCTTCCTGGATGTGTTTTTTTGCACTTATGATACATGGCTTTCAACGCCTCTTTGGATTGTTGTATTCTTGAAAAAGGTTTTATAGGGTCTTGTTACTGTGAGGACAAAACCCTATAAAATTAAATTCAATGTGGCTCGGATATCAGCCTGGTAATGATTTTCCTGGTATTACTTTTAAGTACCTGAGCATATATTCCTAAAGATAAAACCCAGAGATATCAATGATATATATCCATGGAATGGTGAAAAACATATGTGTGAGTACTTATCAAAAAGGGTGAAACTTCAGTTGTTTTTATTTTTATGGGCTAATATCTATTTTTCGTTCTGAGTGGCCTTCTGCACCAACCCAACAATGACACAACATGTTGTGTCATTGTTGGG
>Ga0307929_1001074_pt1 | contig 22845 bp, 19 predicted proteins | sample AceLakmetage1330_FD_203160 | JGI IMG/M metagenome (GOLD analysis project Ga0307929, IMG submission 203160) | Saline water microbial communities from Ace Lake, Antarctica - #1330 | ecosystem: Environmental > Aquatic > Non-marine Saline and Alkaline > Saline | place: Antarctica: Ace Lake...
TTCCCCCCCCCCATCAAGAGACAAAGGGTCTTCAACTACGCAGACGGCCAAATCGCCACCCTCGTCCTGGACGGCACCCACCGCTGCGAAGCCTTCAAAGAAAAAGGCATCAAAGAGATCCCAGCCATTGAATGGAAGGACAACCCCCTTGATTACCAGAAAAATAAAATATCCCTTCTCCTTGAATCAGCTCAGTGCAATACCAGCCATGGCGATAGATTGACCTCAAACGATAAAAAGCGGGTTGCCCGGGATATTGCTTCAAAGGATCCGGAATGTAATTACACTGAAGAAGCCCTTGCAGAAAAATTAGGGGTGACCCAACAGACAGTCAATATCTGGATTTCAGATATCCGCATCCGGCAGCGGACAAACAGAAACAGCAATATCATCCGCTTGAGCCGCCTTGGATGGACTCATGAAAAGATTTCAGAAAAGGTGGGGCTGAGCCGTAACCGTATATCAGAAATTATCGGAAATACCAATATTGGTAATATCGATACTTTGCTCGCCCAGGGCCATGACATGGAATATATTGCCGCCCATGACCACATGGACCTGGCACTCGCCTGGGCCTTAAGATTAGAAGGAAAGACCGATCAGGAAAAATTCAAAGAGCTCGGCTGCCCCCTGTCATCCGAACGGTTGACCGGGAACATGGTACAAAGAATGCAGGACAAACGTATTTTAGGAACGATTGGGAGAACACTGCTGATCGCAAAAAAAGCCCTTCTCTGCGTTTCTCTGTGCCCTCTGCGGTGAACAAACGGTTTTTTTAAAAAACAAGGCCCCGGAAAATCTCCCGGGGCCTTGTTTTTAGTGGTTTATGTTTTCACCTTCTACCTTCAGCCTTCATTCAACCTTATTGAAGCAGGGTGAGAACGGCCTGCGGCAGCTGATTGGCCTGGGCCAGCATGGCGATACCAGCCTGCTGCATGACCTGGGATTTGGTCAAGGCCGCTGTTTCCGCTGCAAAGTCCGCATCCATGATCTGGGCTTTGGCTGCGGAAATGTTTTCAGAAGCACTCTGAAGGGTTGCGATGGTGGATTCGAAGCGGTTCTGGATCGCGCCCAGTCCGCCACGTATGGTACTAATCTGGGACAAAGCGCCGTCAGTAGCGTTGATCGCACTGGTAGCCCCGGCCACTGTGGAGATATCAATACTGTCGACTGAAATCAAAGTGCTGGTATTGGCAGAATCTGCAACCCCTGAAAAAATAGAGCCACCAGCAGTAGTTTTTGCAATGCTACTGCCTATGGTGAAATCATCAGAGGCGGAGGATGTTACCTGACCGCCGACAACGGTGGAGTTCAGATCAGTCTTAGAACCACCATCAAACAGAGAAACAGCAGCCCCTTCGTTACCGGTGACTTTCATATACTGCTGGGTACCATCATAATCGACAGCAGCGCCAGTACCAGTGACAAGCGGAGTGTCATCCTGAGTCTGTTTGTCAACAGCAGCACTATGCGTAAAGCTTTCAATTTTGATGTTTTCACCACTGGATTGTGTCAGGACAATTTCATCATTACTGCCTGAGAGCGCGGCAGTAATCCCGGTCTGACCGGATACGTTATTAATAGCCGAGGCAAGAGAACTCAAGTTCGATGTGGTCACTGTTGCTGAAATATTAACGGCATTAGTATTGGTGCCGAACAGATCGAAGGAAACCAGCCCGGCAGCACTAAGATCGGAGAGTGTTGCGGTGGTTGTAGCCTCAGCGCTTACACCCGTGTTGGCCGTTTCCGCATTGATAGCTGTCGCAATACCGGCCGCTGTAGTGTTAGCAGCGATGTTAATTGTATCTACGTTTGCTCCTTCCGGACCCACAACAGTCAGCTCCTGAAGCCCAACAGCGTTGCCATCGTTGCCATCAGTATATCCAGAAACTGCATCCGCCGTTTCAGTTGTATTCGCAGTACCGGCAAAGAGTAGATTATTGCCCGATGATGCCAAACTATAACCCTGCTCTAATACAATATTCATGGCACCGGCGAAACAAGCAGCATCATCAGCACCAACATCACTAGCAGTGTTGAGCGTTCTAGATACGCCATCAAGGCCTGTCACAGTGAGCTCATTTCCTGCTGCAGTTTCTCCAACAATCGAAACGGTAATATCCAGACCGGTCTGGTTGTAAACCTCTACAGTACTTCCAACAACTTTGGCAAAATTCCCTAAAGCTTGTTGTCCAGCATCCGCATTAATAGCAGTAGCAACAGCAGATGCATCGCTCAAGTCAGTAGCGGCAATAGCATCTCCACTAATCGTAAACGCTGAAGTCGTAGCACCACCTGACAGTACAATCTTATTGTACCCTGTAGCAGTGACACCAGTAAGTGCATCTAAGTTGGCAATAGCTTTCGATGTATCGCCAAGATCCTCATTGGCGGCAATGGTGACAGTTTGTGTCGTATCATCAGCTGCATTTGTGATCGTCAAGATTTCACCGGTAAGTCCATTAGTACCAGCAGCAGCAGCCTCGTTTGCCACCAAAGCCCCACTAGAACCGGTTTGGGCACCAGCAGAGATTATAAAACTCTGACTGGTCGCAGATTCAATACCAGTGGCATTGGTCGTATTAAGTGTATTGCTTCCCAAATCTCCTGCCTTTGCTGAGGCGATACTGAAAGAAATGCTCTGGTTGGCTTCGGCGCCTACCTGGAACTGGGCATTGGACAGGGAGCCTTCGAGCAAATTCCTGCCATTAAATGTAGTGGTTTCAGCGATGCGGGACAACTCCGACTGGAGCTGATTGACCTCCGCCTGCAACGAAGCACGGTCGGAAGCGCTGTTGGTGTCATTGGCCGACTGCACGGCCAGTTCACGGATGCGCTGCAGGATGTCGGTACTCACCTGCAGGGCGCCTTCAGCCGTCTGGGCCAAGGAAATACCGTCATTGGCATTTCTTGCCGCCTGGTTCAGGCCACGAACCTGAGACCCCATGCGGGTTCCGATAGCCAGGCCAGCCGCGTCATCCTTGGCGCTGTTGATCCGCAAACCAGATGAAAGCCGCTGTAGGGATTTGTTTAACGTGCCCTGTGTTTTCCCCAGGTTCCTCTGGGCGTTAATTGATGCGATATTGGTGTTAATTGTCAAACTCATGGTTTATTCCTCCTTGAATGTTGGTTGGTTGTTGCCAGCTTCCCTGCCGGCAGGTCGTTTAATTAAATGCATTAACAATTGGACGTCCTCCTTTTCCACCTCCTTTTCTTACCCGATTTTTGCCCGTGTTTTCGTTTGAGTGTTTCTGTTAATTTTTATATCGGAATGCATCGTCAAAAACTTAAATAAATTTTGTGAAAAAGTTTAAACCTGTAAATTATAAACGGCTCTCCCTTCCATTATATAGGGTGGAAGAACTTCCCAGTTTTATCGATAGGTTACTTTAGGAACGAGGGCTCTCTTGCCAAAAAAAAATCTTGCACTAAAGTTTCTTGATGAAATGTCGATAATAGCAATAGTATTTAGGACAATAGTATTTTAGGACAAGGAGGAAATAATTATGTCCATATCCGTCGGTGGGCTGATGTCAGGTCTTGACACCAACAGTATAATTGACCAGCTGTTAGAGTTGCAGCAGAAGCCTATTATTACGCTTCAACAGCGGGAGGCCGCTCATCAGGTGGAATTGTCGGCTTATGGCAGCTTGCAGGGTGCTATGAGCAGTCTTAAATCCGCCATGGATGGATTTGATTCAACAAGCGATCTGACGAGTTTTTCAGCTTCTTCGGGCGACACAGATCTTTTTACCGTATCTGCCGCTGGTAACGCAGTGCCCGGTTCATACAGTATTACGGTGCAGCAATTAGCCGGGGTGCACAAACTTGCAAGCACAGCAGCCGGCGCTTTTTCCGTGGAAGAATTAGTAGGCGAGGGAACAATTCACCTCAAGGTAGGAAGCGGTAGTACTATGGATATTGGTGTGTCTGCCACCGACACCATCGACGATGTGGCACAGGCTGTAAATGATGCGAATGCCGGGGTCCGGGCAACAGTCATCTTTGATGGAAATAATTATTTTCTTACGTTGACTACAGAAGAGACCGGAGAAGAAAATGTGATCAACCTGACCGTGACTGACACGGGCGACGGTGATAACAGTGATATGAACGGTCTCTCCCGCCTGGTATACGACAAAGGGGTCACTGAAAATCTGACCCAGGCTCAGCCTGCCGCAGACGCAATCATTACGGTTGATGGTGTCGCCGATATTCACAGGGATACCAACACGATTGATGATGTTGTCAGCGGCGTAACCATTACGCTTGAATCCGCCCCTGCCATCGACAACGAGGCTGTTTTAACCGTAAGCAGGAATACATCAGCGATCGTTTCCAAAATCAACTCTTTTGTCAGCGCATACAACATAGTGCTTGATTTTTTCAGCACCACTCAAAGCTATAATCAAGATACAGAAACTGCTGGGGTTTTGCTGGGCGATGCCACCACAAACAGTATACGCACCCGCCTTGACCGCCTGGTTACAGGCACGGTTCCAGGTGTTGAATCATTCAGCCGGTTAACCGATCTCGGCATTACGCTGAACGACGAAGGGCATCTGGAGGTCGATTCTGCAGCTCTTAATGGGGCGATTGATGATGATTCTGACGATGTGGTCACGTTTTTCACCCAGACCACAGAGGGCTCTGAGGGTTTTGCCGTGCGCATGGCGGATACACTGGATGCGATGCTTGATTCCACAGGCGGAACCCTTAATGCGAGGACGGATGGGATCCAAAACAGTATAGACAATATTCAGGACCAGGTTGAACGGATAGAAATGCGTAATCAGGCATGGGAAGTACGCACCAGGGCCCAGTTCAATACATTGGAATTACTTCTTTCCGGATATCAGACCACTGGGAATTTTTTGACTCAGCAGATTACAGGCATGCAGAATCTGAATAACTTTGTATCGAATAGGTGATAAGGGGTTAGGGATTGGAAATTAGGGATTGGAAATTGATTGGATCAATGAATTTAAAGAAAGGAGATAAAATTATGACACCCACAGGGTATGCGTCTTACAGCAATGCAGTAGTTCACACAACGAATAACAAAGAACAGATTCTCTTGATGCTTTATGATGGAGCGGTGAGATTTGTGAGGGGTGCGCGTTTGGGCATTGAAAAGAAAAACGCAAAGATCAGGGGAGAGAACATCTCAAAGGCTATGGCAATTCTGACGGAGCTTGATTGTGCATTGGACAGGGAAATGGAGGAAGGTCTGGTAGAAAATCTGTCTAATCTATACCACTATATGATGGATCTTTTGACAATTGCCAATGTGAAGAACGATACCGGCGTCCTTGATGAAGTGGAAAGACTTCTTAGCGAGCTAAAGGATGGCTTTGCTGAAGCGGCTAAAAAAGTATCCGCCTGTCAGCCGGTCATTGAGAAGGCACAAATGCAAGGGGGGCTCCATATTGCGGTTTAATCATAAAACACTGTATAAGAGTCTTCATGATATAACTATCAGGACCGGAAAAGCCCTTGGTGAAAATGATTTTGAAATGCTTGTACGGTTGGGCGAAGAACATGAGAATATAATGAATGAGCTAAAACAGGCAGGCTTAAGCGATGATGTTGACATGTTGGGAATGATAAATGAAATAAAAAACGAAGTTGATGAACTGGTTGCGCAGATGGAAAGAAAACGGGATAAAACGAGTAGAGAATTGAAAAAAATTGGAAATGGGAAAAAGCTTGTTGCGGCGTATGGAAGATTTTGATTTATATCCTTTGGATATGCAGCCATGGATCGTGGAAAAATCAGCCTGAATTCCTATATATTACATCGTAAAATAGAACAGCGTACAATAAAGGCCGCATAATTGCCGGTCATAATTTTATCAGAACTTTTAATTTTATCAAATAGTTTGGTTAAAGATAAGGCCGGTAAGTTCATTCATCTTCAAATATAATTGCTGAAGTTCTTCAGACGGAATTTTTCGTATTTCTTTTCCCGTATCTTTTTCAGTCACAGTGATTGCGGTCCTTTCATCATTTTCACCATATGTGGTAAAATTCAGATTGATATTCATCTTGTCCAAGGAATCCTGAATTTTTTCAGTCAGAACTTCCACTTCCTGTTTATTTAAGGGATTAATCTGTGCGACAGCCCTTTCCGAAGGCTTTCCTTCATGTTTTGTGTTTACTGAGAGCATCTCGGGTGCTCTCACACTTTCTGCATTTATAGTGGTGGTAGATTGGACGTCCATTTTTAAAAGCCCTCCTCATTATTATTTTATCACCCTCAAAACCGTTGCATAATATTATTTTGCCCATTCACAGTTGTACAATACAATAACTCTGTTCTTGTTATCGACATTTGGCAGAAAAGCTTTAATTTATATTTTATTGTGCCGTATGCTTTAAAAAAGTTTTGTAAGATTTTAAAAAGGAAAATGCTAATCCTCCAAGGATTCCTAAAGTGATTGAATACTTGTTATAGAAGCCTGTAGTACCTGTCGTGGAAAGATTCAATTCCGGAAAAAAATCATTTAAATAATAAACTAAGGCAGGGAAAATTATTGCGCATGCAAACAGGATAATAGCAAAAATAAAGGTTGAAGTTTTTAAAAATATAAGAAAAAATGTTTTGAGATCCATGATTACTATTAATTTTTTTAGTTTTGGCTCTATAGTATCCAATTCTTTTGAAATTTCTTTACATCGTATGTACATTTCAGAAAATTTGTTAAAATCATTGAATTTTGCCGCTTCCAAAATTTGTTTGAGTTCGGATTTAACAATTTTTAATTGTTTGTAAGAGGGATTTGATAAAAATTGGGAATGGTAGTTTTTTGCAAGATTAAAAATATTTTCCATGCGGTTGTATATTTTTTGGGTGGCAGTTATGAGCTTCCTTTTTTGACGGCTTATGGACATGCCCAGGGAGCTGATTAAAGAATCGCTAAAGTACGTCATGTCGAGATACCCGAAGTAACTATCGGTAAGCGCCAATTTGCTTATCTTTGACAAAACAGCCTTTGACTTTTTAATCTCGTCATCTGCTTCTTCCAAAAACTTTTCAAATGTGGAAAATCCTTTTTCAGCTGTGTAGGCGGTTGTTTGCGCTTTTTGCCGGCTTTCTTTGAAAAAATCCATGAGTTTCGGGTGTATTACGTGTTTGAATTGGGCCAGGTCCGGGTCAATTAAAGCGTAAATATAATACTCCCGATTCATCCGAATAAAATTAATGAGCTGTTTCAATGCCCCATCCTCTTTTTTCTGCTTAAACTTGAATATGATCTCCTGATACTCAGCTTGAGGACAATAGCGATGGATGATCTGAATTTCTCGTATTTTTTTAAATGCCTTGTCCAGATTACCTGTAAGATCATAAAAGCGGGAGAGTAGCAGCAGAACGAAAATTTTCTGAGGATTTGTTATGGCATAATAAAGCGCTTTGTTAAGGTAATGTTCACTTTGGAGGTGATTGCCTTTTTCTATATTCAGAAAACCCAGCGCACAATACGTCCTGTAATCTTCAGGATATTTTTCTAAACATGTTTGCAAAAGCGATTTTGCCTGGGAATGTTTGGAAACACGGATGCAGTCTTGAGCTAACCAGAGAATTCCACCCTTTTCACCGCTATCCTCCTTTGTTGCTGTAATCTTGTTCCATTCATTGTGCTGATTATTCCAGATTGTTTTGAAAAAACGAAGCTGAAAGATCTGTTTGAGTTCATAAAAACCAAGGCTGGCCGATAGTTCCTGTCCAAGTGATTCTTCTGTAAATTCTAAAGCTTTTGGCGTTGCCTTTTTTGAACTCATTAGATATGAAAGGAAAAGAGTGTTGATTTTATCAAAAGAAAGATACCCCAGTTTATTTAAAACCCCGGTCATTTCAGTAAGCTGTTTGGAAGGACAGTTTCGGGCGGCATGTCCTTTGGAACCGCAATAAAAACAGGGTGAATTTATTCCCCTGTGCAAGGCATCCTGATATAGGAAAAGCGATACATCTTCTTTTTGTTTGTAATCATCAAGGGCTATTTCATAGAACGATTCAGGCGGGTCTGAGTCTGGCAAAGAAGAGCGGTGAATCGAAATATCCGGTTCGTTTTCTATTAATTTATACGTAAAGGGAGATACGAAGATCGTTCCCGGCCGGAATCCTTCCCAATCAGGTTTAAACCCTTCACGAGCCAGCCGGTCGATTGAAGGACAGGGGCTTGCATCAATAACAATCTGTACCGGCAGGATACCGGTGTCTTTATTATTGTTTAAATTGTCCTTGAGAAATTTTAAAACATCAACTGCCACATCCATAACAAGAGACGGTTTTTTTGCAATAAGTATAATAGATTGATCATCCATTATTACTTCGTCATCAATTTTGTCGTTCCAGAAGAGGGCTTTGGTCTTGATAAAGTCGTCCCAGAGATTATCGAAATTACTGGACCCCAATTCCCGAACAGGTCTCATATAAATGATTGACATCATGGTGGGTTCAAAGCCGATGCTTTTATCCCATAGAACCTCATAAATTGCCTGTTCCATTGAACTATTATTTTTATCCGTGATTTCAACAGATTTAAATTGAAGGGAAGATAATGTATTAACAAGAGAAAAAACATCTTGGGATATGAATATTTGATTGCCTCCGGCAAGATCTGTAATTTTAGATGCTATATTTACCGCATTTCCAAATATATCTTTATCTTCGATAATTCCCTCGTCAAAGTGAATTCCAATTCTCACATAAATTTTGTACTTCTCATCTTTTTGTTTGTTGAACAGGTCAAACTCTTTTTGTATTCGTATGGCTACCTTTGTTGCCTCCTGTGGGCTGGCAAAATAAGCCAGGATCGAGTCGCCTATATTTTTGACTACTATTCCGCCGAATTTTGTGACTTCTTTTGAAACAATGTCTTCGTGCTGCTGAAGCATTTTACGTCCAGCCAGATTTCCATGGGCCTTGAAAAACGGTGTTGATCCAATGATGTCGGTAAAAAGGACGGCTATTTTTTTTAAATTTTTTTTTGTATTTACGTCGGAGGTCATAATTGTCTTTTAATCACCTGCTCGATCATTCTCAGTTTTTTCGTCGGAACCAAGTCTTAGGAGTTCTCTTTGTCTTTTAAACACATACTTGATGATTATTTCCCGATCATCTTCAGGCAGATCTATAAATTTGACTGCTGTTTTATATTTGTTTTCTGAGTCGGGTTTTGCCACCTGCATTACTTTTCCAAGCACATTTATCCACGACCCTGATACCAGGTCTATAGGGAGAAAAACCCTGAGTGCAATGATATTGCCAATCAAAAAATGATGGTTTGCAGCAAATTTTATTCCAGAGCCACTGATGTTTACAAATTCATTACCGACAGATGCATGTTTTTCATTATCTTTGGTTTCCAGGATATCCAGAATCCGGTCTATTTTCAGGTTTGTCTGATATATAAGTTTGTATAGTAGCTCTAAATTAACGCCTTCAATTTTTCCTTCAATTTCCGGCACCTTACCGGGTTCGCCAAAAGTATTTATAAAGATAATTTCCGGATTGTTTTCGTATTTTTTGTAATCTGTGTGTGAAATATTCCGGTAATCAACTTTCAGAATGTCATCCACCCTTACGTTCCTTCTTGCTTTTTTTTCCTTCATTTTAATTTCCTCAAAATCTTTTGAAACGCTTTTGAAACGATAACTTATATATATAATATCTTTATAATATATGTCCTTTTTTGAAACGTAAATGGCTGCTCTATCAAGGGCAACTTTACATAGAATATATGCAAAACTCATGCCAGAGAGCTGGTTTGAGTTTACCCCATGGGGGCTTTAAATTTTCAGGTTTTTGGTCAGGTACTAACCACTATCTGTTTTAAAAGGAAGCGTCATTTTTTTGGCATTCATGTCAAATTAAATGACAATTGATTTTGCCGGTCGCCTGCCAACCGCGGCTTTGTTTTGATGGCATACATATTGCTCTTACACTTATCTGTTGGAATCTGTTGGAATCTGTTGGATAAAATTTATTTTAACCGGCAGACAGTTGTAATCGACAGAGCGGAGCTGTATGGAAATTGATTTAAAAACCTCCATATTATCGGCAAAAAAAAATAAACTTGAGACAATTTTTATGTGAAGGCTATGAAATCAAATAATAATAACCATTCACCCATTCGTCTATTTGACCATTTAACAAGGTCTGCACATGGTATGTTCCCAGTCCTTATTGCTTTTAGTACAGTATTCGTTTTTCTGTCTGTTATGGCTTTGGAAAGTTTTGGCAGTGACATTAAAAATAAAGATCATGGTTTTTATGTGGTATCTTCGTATAAAAATTTTGATGATGCCGAAGCGCTGTTCGATAGACTTAAGGCGAAGGGTTATGACCCTATTTGTATGACAGTGGATATCCCGAATGCCGGGAAATATCGCCGTGTATATGTAAAGCGCTATGAAAATAAAGAAGAGGCATTATTGGGCGGTAAGAAATTAAGAGACAAGGGTGTATTTAAAACTTTTTTCTTATTAGTACTTAAAGCTAAATCTGAAAATAAAAAAGTTGCTCTCAGCCGGAATTCAGATAAGGAGGATCATAAAAATACTTCCCTGCTTCCAGTCGTGACAAAGATAGAAACCCTTGTTGTTCCATCTTCAACAAAAGAGAAAATTTATCCACTAAATACTGAAGAAATTACGCCGATCCCTAAGACGTATACCTTTCCTATTTCCGCTAAAGATAAACCTGATCCAGGTTTGACGATGGGCAAAAAATCATATGACAGCGCCATGAGCGATTTCACTGCCGGAAGATATGAAAACGCTTTGGACAAATTCAAAAAAATTGAGAAAAATGAAGCCGTGATGAGGCGTATAGCCGATTGTTATTATTTTTTAGGAAAGAAGGGGGATAAGGGAGATAAAGGGAAGAGGTCTTTTTTAGAAGCCATTGACCAATATAGCAATATCATCCGAAACTATCCCGGCTTAAAGAAGGAAAATGAGCTGGCCACTTTCAGGCTTGCTCAAAGCTATAGTCGCTTAAAACTTTATTCCAATGCGTTAATGGAATTTAAAAATCTCTGTTCGAGATATCCTGAATCAGATTACTTTTCCCAATCTTTGTACATGATGGGTAAAATGAATCACAAAACAGGGAATTTGAATGGAGCAATTATATTTTTTAAAAAATATATAAAAAAGTTTCCAGACCGCAACAATGTGAAAGAGGCCTATTTCAATTTGGGGGATTGCTATTCCCAGATGCATAAATTTAAAGAAGCTGATGTCTGGTATGGCAATACGTTGAAAAGATGGCCTGCTGCGGTTGATATTCCCGAAGACACTTTTTTGAATCTGGGATCACATTACTTTCAAACCAGAAAATATAGGGAGGCCCTGGAAGTTTTCTTTGTTTATCTGAATCTGTTTCCCAACGGCAAAAATTGCAGGACCGCTTTTTATAAGATTGCCAGATCCTTTGAGGAAATGGATGAACTGCCTCTTGCTCTTATGGTGCTGAGGCAGCTGGTTGAACGATATCCCGGAAGCAGGGAAGCCCTGAAAAGCTCCCTGATGATGGCGAATATCGGGGTTAAAAATCCAGAAATAAAATTGCCGGTAAAAATTTTTTCCGGGATGGATTATTACAAGAATCCCATCGAGGCATACGATAAAATGGGGAAGCAACTTTCCGATCTTGATACCCGGGAAGAGTTATTATTTCAGGAAGAGTTGGTATTTCGGAAGGGATGCGCTTTGATAAAAATGAAAAGGTACAAGGAGGCATTTGACAATTGCCGTTTCCAGCTGGATAAATTTTCTTACGGGACCTATAAAAAAGAGGGCGAGAAAAATTTTATCTTGAGTGCAGGCGGCCTGATTGACGATTATTATTCAAAGAAAGACTATCTCGCTGTTTCAGATGTGTATTATAATTCTGACAGAAACGTTCTCCTTGGGAACGGCCCTTTTGACATGTTGTTCAAGATCGGAATCAGCCTGGACAAAATTGGCCTGTCAGACCATGCAGCCGGATTATTCGAGGAAATGTTCAAAGTATTTGCGGAAGATAAAAGAATCAACGAGCTTTCACTTGCCATTACAAAGATTGATTATGACAGGAGCAGTTATGAAGATGCAAGGAAAAGATTGAAGGAGCTGCTTGGAAAGCAATCAGATGTGGATAAAAAAACAGTGGTGGCTGCCAGGGATTTGTTGGGTGATATCTGTTACAAAGAGGGGCTTTTTAAAGAAGCTGTCGGTTTTTACCTGGGAGTGATAGGTAATAAAGAAAGGGTTGAGGATAGTGAGATTATTCGTAAGAAGTATGCTGATTCACTGAGAGGGATGGGTCTGTATCCGTCTGCCCGTATAAATTATAAAAGGGTTTTGAAAAATTGTGATGACGCTGCGACAAAATGTCCCGATTCTGTGATTATGGGTTCTTATGAGGGATTGGGAGATTGTTTGTATAGTGAAGGAAAGTACCAGGAGGCAATCATGATGTATGAACAGTCCTTAAAGGGCACGCCCGAAGGTAAACAGAACATGTGGGCTGTATTCAAGATAGGGCGGGGATACGCAAATCTGGGTAATAAGCCCATGGCGGATAAATCATTCAACGCTTTAAAAACGGAAAGTAGTAATGAATTCTGGTCAAGGGTGAATGATTATTACACAACCCATAAAAACTGGACTACTGGATTAGAAATATGAGGCAGATATCGGAGGACAGGGCAACTAAAAGCGGACCGGAGAAGACCTTATTTTTACAGCAGTCATTTAAGTATTTTGATCTGGCAACCGAAAGACTGCAAAATGCCTATGCCAGCCTGGAAGAGAAATTTGAAGGCATAAACAAGGAGTTGAAGTCTAAAAATATTGAATTGCAGGAGGCATTGGCAGAAAAAGAGAAAATAAGCAGCTATCTTCAAAATATACTCGAAAGTCTTACGACTGGCGTGGTTGTAACGGATATGGAAGGAAAAACAACAATGATAAATAGGTGCACCGAGGCGTTTACAGAGTTTTCAAAGGAAGATGCTGTGGGCACAGATGCCAAATTATTGTTTGGTTCGAAAGGTTGCTTTGACTATAAAAATCTTGATGGCGGTTTGGGCGAGAAAATAAAACTGAAAGGGAGGATATTGGAAATTTTTGGTTCCGCTGTCAAGACAGAAGGTGAAGAGGAAATAGGAAAGGTAATTGTACTTCGCGACATTACAAGACTTGAGAAATTGAAAGCAACTGTGAAAAGGACAGAAAAACTTGCTGCAATGGGTGAAACTGCAGCAAACCTTGCCCATGAAATAAGAAACCCTTTGGGTAGCATAGAGCTTTTTGCTTCTTTGTTGAGAAAGGATGTGAAGGAGAAAAAAAACCAAGACAGGGCATCTCATATCATAAGTTCTGTCAGGGATATGGATAACAAAATATCCAATCTGCTTCTTTTTGCGAGAGACCGGACGCCGCCGATGAAAAGGGTCAATGTCCATAACGTACTTAAAGAGGTTATCGTTTTTTCTGAACAGCTTATCAAAAAAGGGAATATCCTTCTCACAGCAAATTATGAAGATACTGATCCGATAATTGTCGGCAATGCCGAGATGCTGAAACAGATATTTTTGAATCTGGTACTGAACGCCATGCAGGCTATGCCGGAGGGCGGCAACCTTTATATCGAAACGCGAATTTTTGATGACTCTAATGAAGGGGGGCCCTGCGGTTCAAACGTAGAAATAAGGTTTATGGATACAGGTTGCGGAATACCCGCTGAAAATATAAAACAGATATTTGACCCTTTTTTTACCACAAAGGGAAAAGGGGCAGGCTTAGGCCTTGCCATTGTCCATAATATTGTGGATATTCACGGCGGCTCGATAGATGTGGAGAACAACAATGACAGCGGGACTGTTTTTAATATTATAATTCCTAATGATTGTGGCAAACTATGAAAACAAAAAAGATTTTAATTGTTGACGATGAGCCTTCAATGAGGCTTGCTCTTTCCGAATCCCTGGAGAGTTGCGGATATAAAGTTGAAACTTCAGAGAGCGGCGAAGATGCACTGGCAAAATTTCAAGCGGGTAAATTTGAAGTCGTTATAACCGACATGAGGATGCCCGGGATAGGTGGAATGGAGGTCCTGCGTGGCATTAAAAAGGTTTCTTCCCAGACCCCTATTGTCGTTATAACAGCCTATGGGACAGTCAACACCGCTGTTGAGGCCATGAAAGAGGGGGCATCCGACTTCATTATGAAACCTTTTTCAGTAGATCACCTGGAATCGATTGTTAAAAAAGTGGTGGCAGAAAAAGACAGGAAGGTTGAAAAAGGATCTGAACATGATTCAAAGGGATGCTTGTCCCAGGAAAAAACGATTATTACAAAAGATGAAACAATGCTTTCCCTTCTGGAGTTGTTGAAGGGCGTATCAAAAAGTAAATCAAGTATTTTGATACAGGGTGAAAGCGGTACGGGGAAGGAGCTGGTTGCACGCTACATACACTGTCATAGCAACAGGGCAAACATGCCGTTTGTGGGGGTAAATTGCGCAGCTATTCCCGGCAATCTACTTGAGAGTGAAATGTTTGGACATGAAAAGGGTGCATTTACCGGCGCGTCTCAAAGGAGATTGGGTAAATTCGAGCAAGCTGCCGGGGGAACATTGCTGTTGGATGAAATCAGTGAAATGGATATTCAACTTCAAGCAAAGCTTCTTCGCGTTATACAGGAATCCGAGGTCGACAGACTGGGCGGCGGTGCTCCTGTACCTGTTGATGTTAGAATAATTGCCACAACAAACACAGCGTTAAAAAAATGTATTGAAGAGAAAAAATTCAGGGAGGATCTCTATTACCGACTGAATGTAATACCGGTGAGAATACATCCCTTAAGAGAAAGAAAGGGAGACATCGTTTTTCTTAGTGAGTATTTTCTGGAAAAATACAGCCGGCTCAGCGGGATAGCCAGACCTACGTTATCAAAGGAAGTTGCTGGAATGCTGGAAAATTACAGGTGGCCGGGCAATGTGAGAGAACTGGAAAATGTGATTGAAAGAGCAGTGTTGCTGTCCTTCGGCAAGATGATCCAGCCTGAACATCTCTATCTGGAAAGTGAAAGCGAGATCAACAGGCAACCGGCGGAAGCGGCATTAGAATTGTCTGCCATAAAAGAGGTTACATTAAAGGATTTAGAAAAAAGGGTTATACTTGAAACTTTGGATAAGGTGGAAGGAAACAGGACCAGGGCGGCAGAGATTTTAGACGTAAGCGTACGAACAATCCGGAATAAATTAAATGGATATAAGAAAGAGGCAGGAGCTAGTGCTTAGGGATTAGATTTTTTTTATTGCTCTGATCTAATTTCATACATCCTGGCATAAGCATTGCATTAAAATATCATTAAACTGAAAAAAGGAGCATTCCCATGGATGTGTTATTTGGCAAAAAGATAGAAATGTTGTCTAATGTTCTGGATTTTCGAGCGGAAAGGCATAAGGTGATAGCCTCAAATATTGTAAATATAGATACTCCCAACTATAGGCCAAAGGATATTGTTTTTAAAGAGGAGTTGAAAGACATTATGGGTAATGGAGAGGGGGTAACCATGACCAGAACCAAAAAAAATCATTTGTCGGATCATTCAATTCCCGGCACTAAATCTGATTTTGAGGTGGTTGAGTCCGAGGAAAAAGTGGATCTTGACGGTGAAATGGCAAAAATGGCGGAGAACAATCTTATGTATAATCTTACAGTAGAATTCCTGTCAAGAAAGTTCAGGGGATTGAATACTGTTTTAAGGGACACGAAATAATATGGATTTTTTACCAGCGTTTAAGATTTGTGGATCCGGGCTTGCGGCCCAGAGGGCAAAGATGGACGTTATTGTATCGAATCTTGCCAACATTGATACAACGCGTACGCCCGAGGGGGGACCCTACAGAAGACAGTCCATTGTTTTTTCTTCCGAGCCTGTAAATGAAGATTTTAATGATATCCTGCAAATGGTAAAAGTTGAAGAAATTGTGCAGGACAAAGGGAGCATAAAGAGGGTCTTTGATCCGGGTCATCCTGACGCGGATGCAGAGGGCCAGGTGGCCATGCCTGATATAAATACGGTTACTGAAATGGCGGGTATGATCACGGCCAACAGGGCATATGAAGCCTGCGTTACTGCATTCGATGCAACAAAGAATATGGCGCTAAAGGCCCTGGAATTAGGGAAATAAGCGCAAATCAAGGAGGCGTTTAAAGATGAACAATATACCGATTCGGGGCGATCTGATGCCCCCAGTTTTAGACACTCAAAGAGAAAATAGTAAGGTCCAGGAAAACGAAGGCTCTTTTGGCAAACTCTTAACAAACAAGATCGAGGAAATCAATAAGCTTAAATTAGATGCTGATGACGCGATCACAAAAGTGGAGTTCAGTGATTCAGGAAGCATCCATGAGGCAATAATTGCCATGGAAAAGGCAAGTATTTCCTTTAAGACAATGCTGGAGGTAAGAAATAAGATGTTAGAGGCATATCGGGAAGTCATGAGGATGCAAGTATAGGTAATAAAGGCTGAAGATAAAAGAATAAAATCGGAGGTCAGCGGTTAACCAGCAACCCTGAACCCCGTTAAAGGAAGATATGGAGTCGATATTTCAATTTTTTTTTCAGTTAGGGAAGAACTTTAATTCTCTGGCCCCTTCGAAAAAAGTATCCATTATTATTATTATTGTTGTTACTCTGGCAAGTATCGGGGTATTTGTTTTTTCTGTAAATCAGAAAGAATACAGAACCCTTTTTTCGAATCTTTCAATGGAAGATTCTGGAAAGATTATTGCCAAATTGGAGGAAAAGAAGGTTCTATATAAGGTGTCCTCCTCCGGTGAATCCATATTAGTCCCTGCCGAGGATGTTTCTAAATTAAGGCTTGAACTGGCGTCTTCAGGGTTACCTCAAAACGGAGGAGTGGGCTTTGAAATATTTGACAAGAAAAGTTTTGGCGTTACGGATTTTGTGCAGCAGCTGAATTATCAAAGGGCGCTTCAGGGTGAATTATCACGTACGATTAACAGCCTGGATGAGATTCAGCAGTGCAGGGTTCATATTGTAATTCCTAAAAAATCGCTTTTTGTTGAAAAACAGGCCAAACCTGAGGCATCGGTTGTTATAAAGTTGAAACCGGGCATAAGATTGCGGGAATCCCAGGTAGAGGGGATAGCCCATCTTGTGGCGGCCAGCATAGAAGGACTTAGGCCGGAAGAAATAACAATAGTCGACAGCGGAGGAAATATTTTATCAAAGATCGGAAGCGGATCTCAATTGTCACAGCAGACAGATTCGCAATTAGAGTATCAGAGAAACATAGAGAAAGACCTGGAGAGCAGGATTCAATCCATGCTGGAAAAGGTAGTGGGAAAAGGAAAGGTTGTAGCAAGGGTTTCCGCGACACTTGATTTCAAAGTTGTGGAAAAAACAGAGGAGGTCTACGATCCTGAAGAACCCGTGGTGAGGAGCAGGAGCCTTCATAGCAAGAGCGAAAAAGTTGAGAACGGAAAAGCTGAGAACGGAAAAACGGATGAGATAGTAAATTACGAAATAAACCGTGTTGTCAGCAAGACGATGATGCCGGTGGGGGAAATGGAAAAATTGTCTGTAGCTGTGCTGGTAGATGATGTTCACAGTAAAAATGACAAGGGTGTTGAAGAGATACGGCCAAGATCGAAAAAAGAAATAGAGACACTGGAAGGTCTTGTTAAAAGATCAGTTGGTTTTGATGCTAAAAGGGGTGATCAGGTGGTGGTGACCAGCGTTTCTTTTAAAAAGAATGAACTGGAGACAGTGCCTGAGCAAGAAGCTTCCTGGACGACTAAATTATACCAGGGTGTTCCATTTATAAAATATCTTGTTTCCTTAATCGGCCTGATACTCATTTTGTTTTTGGTTTTACGTCCCTTAGTCAAGTTTGTTCTGGTAGAAAGTAAGATTCAAGAGGTTGGTATAAAGAAATTGCCGGCTGCTGCCGGTGGTGGGGCCAGCATGGAGGACCAAGTTTCTCTGGGTCTGGGTGCCCCGGAAGGTGGCGGTTTTAAGGAGATAGATGTCGTAAGGAGTATGGCTGATCAGGATGCACAAAAATTTGCGGAATTATTGAGAAACTGGCTCAATTAAGGGTAACGGAGAATTGCAGGGATATGACTAACGAAGAAAAAGTGGCAGTGCTGCTTTTGTCACTTAAAGAGGAAGTAACAGCGAATATAATGAAGAATTTCGGACCGAATGAGCTCAGGCGTGTTGGAAAGCGTATGAAGAGCTTAAAAGGGATATCTGATACCGATGTAGAACAGGTTGCCAAGGAATTTTGTGCGCTTTCCCAGAAAAAGGGGAACAGGATCATATCGGTTCACGATAATGTTGTTGAAAGTATTATAGTGAAAACTCTGGGAGAGGATAAGGGAAAAGAGTTTATTCAATCGATTGAAGATGAGAATTTTTCATCCGATAGTCAAATCCTTGAAAAATTGAAGAACACTGATCCGAAACGCCTGATAGAATTTACAAAGCTGGAGCATCCCCAGACTACAGCTCTTATCCTGGCGCACCTGAGACCGGAACAAACAGCTGAGATCCTGGAATCTCTTCCTCCTGACAGACAAAAAGATATTGTGGAGAGAATTACAACACTTGGAAGCGTCCCGCGTGAGTTTATGGAAGAGATGACTAAAACGCTTGAATCAGAGATGATTATAGAAGGTGGCAGAGAAGAAAAGATTGGCGGCGCTAATATGATAGCAGAGATTTTGAACAGGATGAACCAGGCCAATGAAAAGGCAATCCTCGAATCTATTGAGGAAACAGATCCGGATATGGCAACGGAGATTAAAAATCTTATGTTTACCTTTGATGATATTTTCAGGCTGGATGACATTGGTATGAGAACATTGCTTGAGGAGATAAACCGTGAAGATCTGGCCCGTGCTCTTAAAATAGTTGACGATGAAATTAAAGAAAAGGTTTTTAAAAATATATCAAGCCGCGCCGCTGAAATGCTTAAGGAAGATATAGCGGATATGCCCCCGGTAAGACTGTCAGAAGTGGAAAAGAGTCAAAGAATGATTATTGATACTGCAAAGAGGCTGGAAGCTGAAGAGAAAATACTATTTTCAGGGAGTTCTGAAACCGATGAATTCGTATAGCAGGATTATCAAGGCTCAGGATGTAAAGCTGCCAGACAGCCAGACCAGTTTGTCATCGACTCCACCCCAGGCGAATGCCGAGCAGGAAGGTCTGGAGCTTGAGCGGACAGAAGAAAGGATAAAAATTGCTGAAAAAAATGCCAGTGATAGAGGTTTTTCAGAAGGATTAAAGAAAGGCATAGAGCAGGAAAAGAGGGAATCGTCTCTCAGTGTTGAATCTGTTGGTAAACTTATTAGAGAATTAAAAAAGTTGAAAAAACAATTTCTGGAAGGTTCTGAAAAAGAGATAATTGATCTTGCTTTTTTAATAGCCGAGAAGGTTATACATAAGGAAGTGAGCATTGGCCGGGAAGTTATTATTTCTGTTCTTAGAGATGCAATGAAAAACATGCAGGAAAGGGATGGTGTCAGCATCCGGCTGAACCCCAAAGATTACTGCCATCTAACGGAGGCAAAGCCCGATTTTCTTGACAGTTACAACGATATATTGATTGAGAAGGATGAAGGAATCGGTCAGGGCGGGGTGATAATAGAGACGTATTCAGGGGTTGTGGATGCCAGGCTGGATAAGCAGTTAAATAAGATCATGGAATCATTGCATGATGAACATGGAATCATTGCATGATGAACATGGATTTTGAGAAATATCATAGAACTATTGAAGGCACAAAACCCTTTAACATTTATGGAAAGGTAAGCGGGGTCATCGGTCTTCTGGTGGAAGGCCATAACTCTGGAGTTTCCATGGGCGAGATGTGCCGGATTTATCCGAATGGCAGCAACAGGACAATCAGCGCAGAAGTTGTGGGATTCAAAAAAGAAAAGGTTCTTCTAACACCTTTTGAAAAACTGGATGGTGTCGGGCCTGGATGCAAGATTCTCTCCACGGGCAAAAAGTCGAATATAAAAGTGGGGCATAATCTTCTGGGAAGGGTCATAGATGGCCTTGGTAATCCTATGGACGACAAAGGCCCAATAGATTCGGAATGCGAATATCCGATTTATGCTGATCCAATCAATCCCCTTAAAAGAGGCAGGATAAAGGAATCGCTTGACCTCGGAATCAGGGTGATAAATGGATTGTTCAGTTGCGGCAGGGGTCAAAGGATGGGGATATTTGCAGGTTCCGGGGTTGGCAAGAGCTTTCTTCTTGGCATGATTGCCCGAAATACGAAGGCTGATATCAATGTAATCGGACTTGTCGGTGAAAGAGGAAGGGAGGTTCGTGAATTTATTGAAAATAGCCTTGGCAAAGAGGGGCTGGCCAGGTCAGTGGTAGTTGTGGCAACGTCAGACATGCATCCTTTGATCAGGATGAGGGCGGCATATGTGGCGACTGTAATATCGGAATATTTCAGGGATCAGGGAAAGGATGTTCTTCTTATGGTTGATTCACTGACCCGGTTTGCAATGGCGCAAAGAGAGCTTGGTCTCTCTGTTGGAGAACCTCCAACTACAAAGGGTTATACGCCATCTGTCTTCAGTCTTATGCCAAAGTTGCTGGAAAGAGCTGGAAACATAGAAGGCAGCGGAAGCATAACAGGCCTCTATACTGTTCTTGTTGAAGGTGATGATTTTAATGAACCCATCGTTGATGCAGCAAGATCAATTCTGGATGGTCATATAACGCTTTCCCGTGAACTGGCTTCAGGGAATCATTATCCAGCTGTAGATGTTCTTCAGAGTATAAGCAGGGTAATGATCGATATTGTGGATGAAAAACACAGAAAAAAGGCAAATGATATTATAAATATCATAGCTACCTACAAAAAGGCGGAAGATTTGATTAACATAGGCGCCTATGTGGGAGGAAGCAATCCGGGAATAGACAATGCAATAAGAATGATAAACAGGGTAAATTCATTTTTAAGACAGGATATTGATGAAAAGATTGGTTTTAAGGAATGCAAAGAACAACTATTGGCACTTTTTGATTGAGCGCCGTAGAGTTGGGGAGAAATTTTCAAGTACTCGACTACTTAATGAGGTTTGTATATATGTTTGATTTTAAATTGCAAGCGGTATTAAATTTTAAAAAACTGGCAGAAGAGAAACTGATGCTTGAGTTTGCAGATGTAAAAAGACGTTTGTCCTGTGAGAAAGAGACATTGAAAAAATTGAAAAACAAGAGTGCGGATTTGATCTCCCGCTTGAAAAAGATGGGAGAGCGTCAGATGTGCGCTGCAGATGCTTCAATTTACCTTTCTTATATTAATTACATGAAGGGTGAGGAAACTCGCCAGGAAGAGATTGTTTGCACGGTTGAAAAGGAGCTGGAAGAGAAGAGAATAGAACTTATTTCTGCTTCAAGAAAAAGAAGAATTCTGGAGATTATTAAAGAAAAAAAGGTGAAGGAATACAAGCTTTCGTTAAACATGAGGGAACAGAAAGATTTGGATGAAGCAGTTATTTTAAGGGCATGAAAGTGAAAAAAATTTTAATAGTCTGTGAGGTTTTGATACTATTTATTATTCTGGCAAAAATTGCCACGATTGCAGGAATAATAAAAAATTCAGATGCTGTTGACTTTTTTCTGCCTGTAACCGGGGCGGCGGAGAACTCAGGGGTTGCCGATGCAACCCCTGCCCCTGTACAAGCACCGGAGAGGCCCATATCCGAGGATAGGCTGTCAGGAGAAAGAAAGCTTATGTCTTCATTGGTAAAAAAGAAAAAGGTTCTTGAGGACCGGGAAAATTTTTTAAATTCGTTAAGCAATGAGATACTTTCTGAAATTGACAGATTGTCCGAGATAGAGGGAAGATTAAACGTTCTTCTTGACGCGTTTAAAGAAATGGATAATAAAAAATATAAGGATTTGGCAAAGGTTTATGAGTCTACCCCCCCTGATCGGGCAGGTCCCATGCTTGAAAAATTGGACAGCAGAGCAGCCGCATCTATAATCATGAATATGAAAGGCAAAAAAGCGGGAGCGATATGGGGGTACATAAAACCGAGCAAGGCTGTAGAGATAACCAGTGAGATAATAAAGTCAGGTAAAAGTCAGAAATAAAGTCGGTATTTCTTTCAAATCAATAGGCAAAAGTTGCCTCATCTTAAGTTCCTTCCTTATTATAGTTCCCATAACACATTGATATTAAATGTAATTTTTGAATCGTGAAGCGTGGCATGCCTTTTGCTTTTGCTATTTTAAAATAAAATGATTAATAGGAAACTATTTATGATGGAGTTTAATTCGGTAAATTCAGTACACAGCGCAGGCCTTCCGGACGGGTCTAAAAAATTGCAAAGGGGGGACACCGGCGGGGACCCGAATCAGATGATGTTGTTTGCTTCTCTGATAGGGCCGGCATCGGCTATAACACCACGAGAGGCAGAAAATAATAACCTGGATGCAGAATATGCTAAGGATGTCGGTGGCAAAAGTAGCATTGAAAATGTTTTGAAACATTCGGGTCTTAAGGGTAAAGAGAATATAGTCGAGCATGGAAAAGCAGGAGTTAAGGAACTTACCGATCATAAAATGGAGATTCTTCACAAGGAAATTTCATCGAAAGGAGTTGTTTCGGAGTCGTTGAAGTCGGGGTTAACCAGAGCGGTTGCAGGAAAGGGAGATGCTTTAGGAGTTGTTTCGGATTCATTGAAGTCGGGGTTAACCAGAGCGGTTGCAGGAAAGGGAGATGCTTCAGGAGTTGTTTCGGAGTCGTTGAAGTCGGGGTTAACCAGAGCGGTTGCA
>Ga0307929_1001075_pt1 | contig 22839 bp, 21 predicted proteins | sample AceLakmetage1330_FD_203160 | JGI IMG/M metagenome (GOLD analysis project Ga0307929, IMG submission 203160) | Saline water microbial communities from Ace Lake, Antarctica - #1330 | ecosystem: Environmental > Aquatic > Non-marine Saline and Alkaline > Saline | place: Antarctica: Ace Lake...
ATAGTGTTTCATTTTCTCACCTGTTGGGTTTGGTTTTGATTTGGTTATCCGGATATATTATCCGTTCCAGCCCAACAGGTAACAACTGTTTTTTATAAATTATCTAACGGATTCAGGAAGGAGGCATCCAAATGGTAGGACTTGAAATTATGAACGCAAAGGTGCGCGAAGCCAGCGCGTTTATTCCCATTCTCAAAGCCGAAATTGCAAAGGTGATTGTCGGACAGGACTATTTGGTCGACCGACTCATTATCGGCCTGTTGGCTAATGGTCACGTCTTGATCGAAGGGGTTCCGGGCTTGGCGAAGACGCTGACGGTTCATACGCTCGCCTCGGCGATGAAAACATCCTTTCAGCGCATCCAATTCACTCCCGATCTGCTCCCCGCGGATTTGGTCGGAACGCTGATCTACAACCCGAAGGATTCCTCGTTCTTCACCAAAAAAGGGCCGGTTTTTTCACAAGTTATTTTGGCGGACGAAATCAACCGAGCGCCCGCGAAGGTGCAAAGTGCATTGCTCGAAGCCATGCAGGAGCATCAGGTGACGATTGGCGATGAAACCTTTCCTCTGCCGGAACCGTTTTTGGTGATGGCCACCGAGAACCCCATTGAACAGGAGGGGACCTATCCGCTGCCTGAAGCGCAGGTGGATCGCTTTATGTTCAAGCTGAAGATCAACTATCCATCGCGCGACGAAGAACGCCGAATTCTGGATCGGATGGCCCATACGAATACAGAGATGGATGTTCGTCCGGTGATCGATCCAGAAATGATTTTGAATGCCCGAAAAACGGTGGACGAAATTTATGTGGATGAGAAGGTCAAGGAGTACATCCTGGATATCGTCTTCGCGACGCGTGACCCGGCCAAATACAACTTAGATATGAGCGACTATCTGCGCTACGGGGCCAGCCCGCGAGCGACGCTTGCGCTCACTCTGGGTGCCCGCGCCCACGCCTTTTTGAAGGGCCGCGGCTATGTCACGCCGCAGGATGTTAAATCCATTGCGCTGGATGTGCTACGCCACCGCATCATTGTCTCCTACGAGGCGGAAGCGGAAGAGCTGACCAGCGAGGATCTAATCGAAAAAATTCTATCTGAAATTCCAGTTCCTTAGACAGTTCAACGTCACAGGTCGAAAAGTCAAACGTCCCGACTTTAGACCTTCGACCTTCAGACCTTCGACCATGAGTGAAACGAGTCATAAAGAGTTGCTGAAGAAGGTTCGCCGGATTCAGATTCAGACGAAGCACGCCGTGAACGATGTGTTCGCGGGGCAGTACCATAGTGTCTTTAAAGGCCGCGGAATGGAGTTTGACCGCGTGCGCGAGTATGTTCCTGGCGACGACATTCGCGCGATTGACTGGAATGTCACCGCCCGCACCGGGGTTCCGCATATTAAAAAGTTTGTGGAGGAGCGCGAACGAACCGTCATGTTGCTCGTCGATATCAGCGCCTCGCACACCTTTGGTTCCACGCCGCAACTCAAGCGCGATCTCGCCGCAGAAATTGCCGCAGTATTGGCATTCTCCGCCATGCAGACCGGGGATCGCGTCGGGCTGATTCTTTTCTCGGACCGGGTCGAAAAAACCATTGCCCCCCGCAAAGGCACCCCGCACATCCTGCGGCTGATCCGAGAAATCCTTTATTTCGAACCCGAAAGCCGCACAACCGACCCGGTGCCTGCGCTCGACTGGCTCAACCATACCTTGACCCGTAAAGCGGTTACCTTTTTGATCAGCGACTTTCGTTTTCCGGAAGGCTGCGAGCGCACCCTGAAAATCACGGCGCGTCATCACGATTTGATCGCTGTTCGAATTGGCGACAAGCTTGAACAGGCCTGGCCGAAAGCCGGGGTGATTCACTGGCGCGATGCCGAAACCGGGGAGGCCGCGCTGGTCGACACCTCGAACAACGCAACCCGTCAGGCACTGATGGTTTCCGAAATGGAACGACTGGAGCAACAGCGGATGGTACTGCGACGCGCAGGGATCGACCTGATTGACCTCTGCGCTGGCGAGCCCTACGAAAAGCCCCTCATTCAATTTTTCCACCGCCGGGGCAGGAGAAGATGATTTTGAAATTCGAAATTCGAAATTCGAAAAAGGTAACCCTCGTCGCTGGGCTTCTTTTGTTAAGCGGATGCGGAAAGCCGACAGAGCCACTTTCACCGAGCGGGTTCGATGCTCAAGCCGTGCTGAGTGCCGATACGCTGTATGTGGGCGACTCCGTCACGCTAACCCTGAGTGCCCGCTATCCGACGAACAGCGTGCTTCGTTTTCCAACCCTTGGAAACGGGAAAAACGTGGTGGTGCGCGACCGCAGTTCCGATCGCAAAGAGCGGGGAGGGCTGCTGGAGTCTAAAGAGGTTCTTCAGCTGACCTCCTTTCGAGTCGGCGATTGGCCTGTCTTCACGAATCCGGTGGTTTGTATTGGAGCCGATGGCTCCGAAAAGACGGCGACGCTTCCGCAGCTTATTCTGCATGTGCAAAGCACGCTGAACGAAACCAATGCAACGAAACTCTCGGACATCAAAGGACTTGTGAACCCGCCTCTGCGCATTGGGCGCATCGCTTGGGTCATGCTTCTCATCGCCGGACTCGCTTTGATCAGCGGGTTGATCACGCTCTTTTTGAGAAGACGGAAACAGGGTGAAATCGCTTTCGTGAAACCGCTTGTTCTCCCGCACATCATTGCGAAAAAAGCACTCGAAGCCCTGCGCAACGAACGCTGGATACCCGAACCGTTCTTTACCGGACTCTCGCTCATTTTGCGGACGTATCTTGAAAACCGATTCGATCTTAATGCGGCGGAACTCACCACCGAAGAACTGACCCGAACCCTAGCTCATGACCAACGGTTGGCGACCCAGGAACAGCAGATTCTACGTAGCTTTCTGACCCAAGCTGATCTTGTCAAATTCGCCCGGGCCGATGCCGCGCAAGAGGTGATGAGGTCAGCCTTTGATACCGTCGAAACCTTCGTCGAGCAAACTGCTGAATGTCCAACACCGAATAAGGAGCCGCAGAATGAAGAAGTGTAATCCTTCAAAATTCAAAATTCCCTGTTCAATATTCGATATTTTCACGGAGTGAACATGAGATTTGCCTATCCATACTTTTTAGTTTTACTGGTGTTGGTTCCGCTTTTGCTGTGGTGGCGGAGCCGCCGGCGCGGTGTAGCCATTCACTTTCCGGATGGGGCATTTCTGCGCAAGCTGCCCGTCAGCCTGAGCGTCCGGCTTCAGCCGCTATTTCCGCTCTGCTTTGCGCTGGGTCTGGTCTGTCTGGTCGTCGCGCTTGCCCGTCCGCAGCGTGGGTTGCACGAGAGCCGTGTGAATACGGAAGGGGTCGATATGGTTCTGTTACTCGACCTGTCAACCTCCATGGATACTCCGGACTTTACCCGTAATGGGCGACGCCAAACCCGCATCGACTCCGCCAAACAGGTGATCAGTGACTTTATAGAAAAACGCACCGACGATCGGGTCGGCATGGTCGCCTTCTCTGCGCTGCCGTACTCCGTTGCGCCGCTCACACTCGATCACAGCTGGCTGGTTCAGCGGATGGACGGCCTGCGCACCGGAATGCTCGAAGACGGTACCGCCATCGGCGATGCCATTGCCTCGGCGGTCAACCGCCTGCGCGACAGCGAAGCCAAAAGCCGGATCGTCGTTTTGATTACCGATGGCGAAAACAATCGCGGAAGCCTGACGCCGGAAAATGCGGCGCAAGCCGCCGCTGCGCTCGGCATCAAAATTCACACCATTGGTATGGGGGGCGGACTGCCCGTGCGACGTGGATTTTTCACGCAAGCCCCGCAACAGATCAACACCACCTCTCTGGAGAAAATCGCAGAGATCACCGAGGCAAAATTCTTCCGCGCCAAAGACATGGAAACTCTGGAATTGGTTTACGACCAAATCGACCAACTCGAAAAAACCGAGATTGAGATGCTTCAATTCACCCGCTATCAGGAAACCGCCGGTCGCTGGCTGATCGCCGCGCTACTTTTCCTGACGGTGGAAAAACTCGGGTCTCTTTCACGCTTCGGGAGGATCACCTCATGAGATTCGCGGCTCCAGAATTTTTAAACGGACTGTGGCTAATCCTTCCGCTGATCGTGCTGGGGGTTTGGATGCATCGTCGCCGCGCGGCGCGGCTCGCCGGACTGGTTTCTTCCAAGGTTTGGGAAACGGTCATCCCCGGCTACAACCCGACGCGGATTCGCCGTCGCACGACGCTTCGTCTATTGGCCTTGTTTTGCATCCTGCTCGCGCTCACCCGCCCGCAGTGGGGCTATAAAATGCAAGAGGTGAAACAGCGTGGCCTAGATATTATCGTCGTGCTCGACACCTCCAAAAGCATGCTGGCCGCCGACATCAAACCCAACCGCCTGCAACAGGCGCAATGGGCGGTTCGCGACTTTGTTCAGCATCTCAAGGGCGACCGGATTGGGCTGGTCGCCTTTGCCGGAAGTAGCTTTTTGCAATGCCCGGTAACCGTGGATTACGCGGCCTTCACCATGACCTTGAACGACCTCTACGCCGGCATCATCCCGCGCGGTGGAACCGCGATCGCCCAGGCTCTCGACACCGCAGAGAACAGCTTTGACCCAGAGTCTACTTCCGATCGCGTGATCCTCTTGATCACCGATGGGGAAGACCACGATGGCGACCCGCTGAAAATCGCGAGAAAGTTGAAAGAAAAACAGATCAAGCTTTTCTCGATTGGAGTCGGTACGGCCGCAGGGGAACTGATTCCCACCGCCGACGGTCGCGGCTATTTAAAAGATGAAAACGGGCGTGTTGTTAAAAGTGCGCTGAACGAAACATTGCTCGAAAAGTTGGCGCGCGAAACGGGAGGCTTCTACGTTCGCTCCGCGCCCGGCGACTTCGGTCTCGACCGGATTTACAAGCTCGGCATCGCGGGTCTGCAGCGCGATGAACAAGAGACCCGCTTGGCAAAAATATACGAAGAACGCTTCGGCTGGTTCGTCGCCGCCGCTCTTCTTTTTCTATTAGCCGAAGGCCTTCTCCGCGCTCCGAAAGCCGCAGTGCTTCTTTTGCTCCTGTTCTGTACGCCGCGCGCCGATGCGGCGGAAAACTGGAAGAAGGCGTATCGGGCAGGGGACTACACCAACGCGTTCCAAGGGTTGGAAAAACTAGCCGAAAAAGTTCCAGACATTGGAAATTATAATCGGGGTAACGCCCTGTACCGGATGAAAGATTTCCAAGGTTCGGAAAAAGCGTACGCCGATGCCGCCGCGCAGACCGAGGACGAGACGCTGAGGCAAAAGGCGCTCTACAACCGAGGCACGGCGCTGTTCCTCATCGCCCGCACGGAGATCCGGAGCCCCGCAGCCGTTACCAACGAGGCCTTCATCACGGCCGCCGAGGCGGTCGACTTGTTCGAGCAGGCGCTCGAACTCGACCCAACCGATGTCGCGGCGAAAATAAATTTGGAACACGCCATCCATCTGATCGTGAATGGACGGATTGGCCATGCCAAGCGCCTGATTAACGAAGCCGATCAGTTGCTCCCGCAATATCAGGCCAAGGCCGCAAAGGAAAACTACATCGCTGCAAAAAAACTGTTGGATCCGATCGTTGAAGATTTTTCTCCAGAGCAGCCCGACGTGCATGCACTCATTAGAAAAGCGGACCAATCGTTGCAAATGCTGAAAAAGGCTCTGCAACAGACCCAAGCGGAAATGGATGGAGCCAAGCGCGCAATTGACAGCTACGAATATGAAACTGCGGCCAATCTGATGCTCGCCGACAAACCGGAACGCCGCTGGGCATTTGATCTAGATGAGAAACTCGCACAGGAATTTCAAGAACTGATCCAAAACAACCAAAAGATCATCCAAATTATTTATCCGTCAAGCCAGCCCAGTCAAGCCGCCTCGCCCAACCCCGCAACCCGGCTTACACCATGAAAAAAACCTTCTCCATTCTAATTTTCGTCCTGCTCTGTGGAACGGCTTCAGCGCAGACCGCCCGTCAGGTATTTAATCCGGCGGCCCGTGAATACATCCATGGCAACACCGCCGCCGCCAGCAATCTGGTCGAGCGGGCGCTGATTAAATTTCCGGATGACGAAAAACTGCTTAAATTGAAAAAGCTGATTGAAGAACAACAGAAGCAGAAAGATCAGCAGGACCAGAGCGACTCAAAGGATCAAAACAAAGATCAGCAAAAGCAGGACCAAAAGGATCAGCAAGATCAGGACAAGCAGAAGCAGGATCAACAGAACCAAGATCAGCCGTCGCAAGACCAACAACAGGAATCGTCCAACCCTCGGCAGGCCGGGGCGATGAGTGAGGAGGAGGCGCAGCAACTGCTTGACGCGATGAAGCAAAACGAAAAAGATCAGCGCGCAAATTTACGCCCTTATCTCGGGCAACCCGTTCGGGTGAACAAGGACTGGTAATGAGAAAAACATTGAAACTAAAAATTAGAAATTTGAAATGGGGACTTCTCGCTTGGGCGATTGCATTTCACGCCATTGCGCTTGATGTGAAAATGACGGTCAATCCGCCCCTGATTTCAATGGGCGAATCTGCGCAGGTCCGCATCGAGGTGCGGGATGCGAAGAGGCCGCAACCGCCTGTTCTCCCCAAGGTTCCCGGCCTCACATTTTCCGCCGCAGGACAATCAACCCAGCACTCATGGGTTAATGGGAAGTCGGACAGCTACACAACATTCACGTTCACGGCCTATCCTCAGAAAACCGGCGAGTTTTCGATTGGTCCGTTCATCTATACCGTCGGCAAAGAGACCCAAACCCTCCAGGGGCAACTAAAGGTCGTTGCCACCTCGGGCGATGCCGCCCAGCCGCAAAGCTGGAGCGATCTGGTTTTCGCAAAACTGGAATCCTCTAAAAATAACGTCTATGTGCAGGAACCGTTCACGCTGACCCTTGCAGTCTATTCGCGGCCGGGGCTTCAACTGGCGGGAAATATTGGTTTGCAGGGGATGCCTGAAACGGGTCTTTCTGATCTGAAATGGAAGGAACTCACCCAAACTCAGGAGCGGGTGGACGGGAGTCTTTACGATGTGCAAATGTATCGAACCACCGTCCGTACAATGGGATCGGGTCGGTTTGAGTTTGAGCCCACGGTGACGGTGCAGGTCGTTCAGCCTCAGCAACAACAGCGCCGCGATCCTTTCGGCTCCTTTTTCAATCAGCGACAGACCCGTCCAGTTGAACTCTCCGTTGAAAAAACAACCGTTTCGGTTCAGCCGCTTCCAACCCTTGGAAAACCTGCCGGATTCAGTGGCGCCGTTGGAAGTTTTCAGTTCGGTGTCACCGCTCAGCCGCTGGAGGTGCATCCGGGCGACCCCATCACGGTCACGATGACTCTGATTGGAAATGGAAATTTTGAACGCGTGATGCCGCCCGCACTTTCTACCCACGACGATTTCCGTCTGTTTGGCGATGCCGTTCGCCAGCAGAGGAATAATGGCGTGCGGTTTGAGCAGGTCATTTCTCCGGCGAATGCAGAGGTCACAATCATTCCACCCATCGTCTTCTCCTATTTTGATACGCAATCCGGGAAATACCAAACGGTGGAAAGCCGGGCCATCCCGATTTCTGTCACGGGGTCGTCCAACGATACGGCCCAGCTTTTCGCCGCCAGAGAAACCATTACGCAGCCCAATCTTCCCTTTGTGGCAGAGAGCGACGTGCAACGCGCCGTCGGCTTCATGACACTCGCATGGCGGTCCGTCCGCCCTTGGCTCTGGATTCTCCCGACGGTACTCGGGGTTGGACTGGCTCTGTTTTTTGCACAAAAGTTTTACCATTGGCGTCGGAAAGACGTGGCGTGGCTCCGTCGCCAAAACGCCCCGAAGGCGGCGCGAAAGGCTTTGAAAAAGGCAACCCTAGCTCGCAAAAACGACGAACCAGCTGCGTTTTATGACGCAATGGGAAATGCCCTGACGGATTACTTTGGAAATCGACTAAACCTTGCGCCGGGCGAAGTAACCGCACCCGTCGTTTTGAAGATGCTTCAGGGCTCCGGATTGCCATCCGACACGCTCACTCGTTTAAACGAGCTTTTTGAGCGGGTCGAGGTCGAACGCTATTCTCACGGCAACACTCCGGCTTCTGATAAAGATACAGAAGAGCAGCAACGATTTTTGATTCAGACACTGAAACGCTGTCAAAACATTCGATAACTGGGAACTCATCATTTCTTGCAGGATCGTTTTCCTGTCGATCTGCGGGGGTATTTCCTTGCGGTTGTTGTCATATTTCGCATATAGTCCCGTTCTTCAACAGAGGAGGGCTCAGATGAATCATGAAATCATGACGATTGAAGAGGTGGCGACGTATCTTCGGGTATCGGAACGAACGGTCTATGACTGGGCGCAGAAGGGGCAGCTTCCTTGCGGAAAGCTGGGAACCACCTGGCGTTTTAAGCGAAGCGACATCGAAAGCTGGGTCAACCGTCAGCTCGGGACTCCCTCCGCGCCTGTTCCGCAGGCAAATGGATTGCTTTCAAAAATTCTTACGCCGGATCGCGTAGTTTTCCTGGAGGGTTCCAGTAAAGAAAACGCTCTCAAAACACTTTGTGCCGCACTGGCCACATCCCCGATGGTTCCCGATGAAGCAGAGCTCTCGAAGGCCATTTTCCGGCGCGAGGAGCTGATGAGCACGGGGATTGGTTTTGGGATTGGCGTGCCGCATGTGCGGTTGCCTTCCGTGGCGGACATTGTGATGGCGCTTGGAATTGCCCGCAAACCGTTGGCCGATTATCAATCCCTCGACGAGGTGCCGGTTCAAATCGTCTGCATGGTTGCAGCGGGGGCGAATCAGCATCCAGAATATATTCGAACCCTTTCGGTGCTGAGTTCCCGTTTGAAAGGGGACTCGGTTCGCACCGAACTCATTGCTGCTCCGGATGCCGGATCTGCGTTTAAACTGTTTACAGCTGAGATGGCCTAGAGCCAGAGGTTGAGTTATGCATGATGTACATTTGGGTATTCTAGCGGTTCTTGGGATTTGTGTGGCCGGCGGCGTGGTCGGCGCGTGGATTTTTCAGAAGATGAAGGTCCCGCAGGTGGTGGGCTACATCGTCGTCGGCGTGTTGATCGGTGACACCGGGTTTGGGCTGCTTCATCCAGCGGATATTGAGGCGCTGGGGTCGTTTAATAATTTTGCACTCGGGCTGATCGGGTTTCTGGTGGGAGGAGAGCTGAGCGGCAGTATTTTTAAGAAATACGGAAAACAATTTACCGCGATTCTTCTCGGGGAAGGGCTGGCCGCATTTACATTGGTGGGCGTGGCCTCCACGATCATCGTTAATCTGGTGGTTCACGACTGGGTCACATCCATTGCCGCCGGGGTGGTGTTCGGTGCGATTGCTTCGGCAACGGATCCCGCTTCAACCATCGATGTGCTGTGGGAATACCGCTCGGCCGGGGTGCTCTCTACCGCGATTGTGGCGATTGTGGCGCTCGACGATGCGCTGGCGATGACGCTGTATGGTCTGGGAACCAGTGTGGCCACCATTCTGACACAAAGCGGGGGCGATTCAATCGGGGTGTCGTTGATGCATACGGGAATTGAACTCGGCGGAGCGATTCTGCTCGGAGTGGTTGGCGGGTTTATTCTCAATGCAATGATGCACTATATGCCGCAAACGGAGAAACGGCTTGGAATCTCAATTGGCATTCTCCTTCTCTGTATCGGCCTGTGCGTTGCCTTTGATATGGATGTTATCCTCGCCACGATGGCGGTGGGAATTGTGCTCATCAATCAGGCTCCCAAACGAAGTAAAAAACTGTTTGAGACGGTCCGTTCCTTTTCGACGCCCATCTATATTATCTTTTTTGTACTCGTCGGTGCGCGGCTTTCGCTGGGAAGTATGCCCGCCTGGCTGTGGGGACTCGTCGCGGTTTATGTGCTGATGCGCAGTCTCGGAAAATGGATCGGTGCGTACTGGGGCGCTCGAATTTCTAAGGCGGAGAAGCCGGTCCGAAATTACCTGGGCATGGCGATTTTTGCGCAGGGCGGTGTGGCCGTTGGTTTGTCCATTGTGGCCAGTCACAATCTTCAGCATATTCAGGTCACCCCTGAAATGAGTCTGGGCGACATGATTATTTTCACGGTAACGGCGACGACTCTTTGTGTGCAGTTGATTGGCCCCGCTTTTGCCAAACTGGCGATCAAAAAGGCCGGAGAGATTGGCCGGAATGTGACCGAAGAGGATGTGATGGCCGAGTGGAGTGTGCGCGACGTGGTAAATGCCGATATTATTCCGCTCCAGGAGGGCACTCCGCTCAATGTCGTCGTCCAGGAATTTTCGGAGCAGGACACGTTTGTCTATCCGGTGGTTTCCAAGGATGGGAAAATCATCGGTGTGCTGACGTTCGATTTGCTCAAAGAACTTTTGGTGGACCGGGATAGCTGGCAATGGATGCTGGTCGGGGATGTCATGCAACCGGTTCAGGAGCATCTCTTGGCGGAAACCAACCTGGCTGAGGCGATGGTTGACATGCAAAACATGCAGGCCGAAGCCTTGCCCGTGATCGAAAGCACAGAGAGCGAAACGCTCCTCGGGGTTCTCGACCTGCGTGCCGCACGCCGCATGGTGGGCACCGAACTTCTTCGCCGACAGACCGCCGTTGCGTAGTACGATGTAAGATGAAAATACGATCCATATCTTTAGTTGCTTTGCCTGTGCTTCTTATCGGCGGGCTGGTTCTCTCGTGTGCGGTTTTCTCGCATGCAGAACGGGGCGCCGATCACCAGCCCTTGGTGGGGGAAGAGGTGGAAGAGCTGCTAACCGAGAACCTGGAAGAGGAATGTTTCCGGAGCCGATCGAATACGATCGGGAGTCTATTGTTCTTGTCCGAGGAGAGACGTTTCTCCGTCCAGTCGCTCTTTACGACTTGCGACGCTTCTGCGGTCAATTACTCAGTGGCTCGTTTTTCGGTTCAGACAATACCACTGCGTATTTGATCTGAAACAGTGCACATCAAACTGCAGAATGTCTTAGAGCACTTTTCTGTATTTTCTACAGCCCAAATGGGCTGGCTATTAATTAATTTAAAACCAAAAGGTTCCCATGAAATCAAATTTAGAAACAACCCTCGTGAAGGATATCTCGCGTCTCATTAATTCATCCTGTCTGCAGGCAGATGCCGACACTTCACTCGAAGCGCTCGCCGAGATGCTCTGCACCTCGGATCGCTATAAAGTCTATCTAACCCGTAAATCGGGTCAGCTGTGTGGAGTCATCCAGGCGAAGCACATCGCCATGGAAATCCTCAACCTCTCGACACGCAAAGAGGATGCAGAAGAGATGCTTCCCGCCATTGCCTATGTGCTGAATTATCGCCATGCCATGGATTTAGCCGAGACAGTGGTTAGTGTTCAGCCTGATTGTCCCTTGAAAAAGGTGTTGGAGTTGATGAACAACAACAGTATCCGGGAGATCGCTGTCGTGGATTCTGAAGGGCATCTGTTGGGGACGCTGGAGGCCAAGCATATTCTTTCGCATTACCTACACGAAAAAGCAGAAATGAGTTTATAGCGGAGGGGCGAGCATGAAGGTGTTGAACTACACGAGCGGCCGGCCTCCTGGCAGGCTTTACTCCTTTTGGTTCGACACCTGTAAATAGAGTGTGGCTAGATGACTCCGGTTTTTTAAAAGCAGGGAATCAAGAGGAGACAGGACGATGAAATTACTGGATGTTTTACGAACTGAATGCGTTCGCGCAAACGTGGAATGCGCAACTCGCGCCGATGTATTGGCCGCGATTGCCAAACTGGCCAAACAATCGCCCCTGTTAGCGAGCACCAGTGAGGCGGAGCTGCTCAAGGCCCTGAGGGAACGCGAGGAACTGAGCTCAACCGGGTTCGGGGATGAGATTGCCATTCCTCATTGTCGTCTGGAGAATGTAACCGACTTTGTGGTTGGGATGCTGAGTGTTCCCGCTGGCGTGGAGTTCGCCGCCATGGACGATCAGCCAGTAAAATTATTTGTTTTCATTATTGCTCCGGCCAACAGCTCGAACGATCACATCAAAATCTTATCGGGCATTTCGCAGGTGCTGACGGTTTCAGAGAATGTGGCTGAGATGCTCGCGGCACCGACCGCAGAAGTCCTCGCTGAAAACTTCCTGCGCCACGTTCGCGACGAGGCCGATCCCAAACAGCACGACACAAAGAACCTGTTCCGGATTCAGATCCAGAATGAAGAGCTGTTTCATGAAGTCCTCCAGGTTTTTGAGGGATTCCAGGCGACGACCGTGATGGTTTCCGAATCGGAGCCCGCGGCCAACTATCTGCAAAAGATGCCGCTCTTTGCCGGGTTCTGGAACGATAAGTCATCTGATTTTTGCAAGGTCATCCTTGCGAATGTCGATAAACAAGATACGAACGAAACGATTCGTCGCATCGAGCAGCACACGGGTTCGCTCGATGAGCGAAACGATATCCTGCTCACCGTTCAAGAGCTCTTCTACTGCGCAGGCAGCCTAAACATTTAAGATTGCCGATTGCCGAATGTCGATTGGTTAGCTGAATGCTTCGGCTTTTAAATCGGAAATCAGAAGTCAGAAATCGGCAATATATGATCAACGCGGTTGACGTTGCTTCATGAGAGAGCGTTCGATGACGAAAATTTTGAGAGAAAGAAAATTCTATGTCTGTACCTGCAATTGAACACGCGGCGGAAGCTTCTGCCGGACTGCCCATGCTTTTCACCCTCGTCGGTGCGATGCTGATCGTCTGTTTCTATGCCGGCAAGCTGATCAAAAAAACCTCTCTGCCATCGTTGATCGGCTACATGCTCGTTGGCGCGCTTTTCGGCCCGTCGTTTAAGCACTTCGGAATGGAAGTGTTTACCGAGTCCATTCAGAACAGTCTCTCGTTTATCACGCAAGTGGCGCTCGGGTTTGTGGCCTTTAGTATTGGCTCTGAACTCAGCATGAAATCGCTCAAACGCCTCGGTAACGGAATCGTTTGGATTATCTTCTCTGAATCGTTCGCGGCCTTTTTCGTCGTGACCGGACTGATCTATGCCGTGACACGTGACCTGCCGATGGCGCTGATCTTTGGTTCGATGGCGCCCGCCAGTGCGCCCGCCGGAACCGTTGCGATCATTCAAGAGTATAAGGCGAAGGGAAGTCTCACGCAGGCGCTCTACGCGGTTGTCGGGTTCGATGACGGCCTCGCTATCATTATCTTTGGATTTTCTGCCGCCATTGCAAAAAGCCTGTTGATGGCCGAAACGCCGGGGCACGTCTCCGAAGGCTTCTTCCAAATGCTCAAAGCGCCCACGCTGGAGATTGTTCTGAGTATTGTCGTCGGTACCGTGCTCGGATTTATTTTTTGCCAACTGGTTCGCTTTATCAAAAATTCGCGCGACATGCTCATCATCGTCTTCGGTGTGGTCATGCTCGGGACGGGCTTGTCGATGATGTGGCATCTGTCGCTTATTCTCACCAACATGGTTATCGGCTTCGTATTGATCAATACCCGCCGCGAAGCGCTGGTTCATAAAGTCACCGCGCCGCTACTCGAAATCATGCCGCTCACCTTTGTCCTCTTTTTCTGCCTAGCGGGGGCACACCTTCAACTCTCCGCGCTTCCAAGCCTGGGAGTCATCGGAATCGCTTATATCTTCGGCCGCTCCGCCGGATTGATCGGCGGCGCACGCCTCGGGGCCACCTTGGGTCACGTGGAAGAGAAGATTAAAAAATACGTTGGCCTCGGAATTCTTTCACAGGCCGGGGTTGCCATTGGGCTCGCGCTGATCGTGAGCAGTGAGTTTGCCGGGCTCGGCGCAGTGGTCGATGGCGTTTCCCACGGAAGCCGGATTGGAACCAAAGTGATCACGACCATTACGGCCACCTGCCTGGTCTTCGAAATTATCGGCCCGATCCTCGCTAAATACGCCTTGGGCAAAGCCGGCGAGCTCGGTAAGGGCTGATTCTTCCAACCCTTGGAAGTCGGATGATCCGACGAGCACTTTATTTTCCAAGGGGTGGACCTTTTTTTAGCGTTTTTTCCAATCCTTGGAAAAATGGCTCTTCTCGGAAGTGTGTCGCATAGAGCCTTTTGTTCGGCTGGGTTTACCAGCGAATGAATAAAATCTACGAATCCATCATATCGCACCCACCCCGCCGTTCCGGCACCCCTCCGCGGAGGGGATTGTGAGGCGGACATTTCCAGCTCCCCTCCGAGGGAGGGGTGGCCGCAGGCCGGGGTGGGTTGACCGGAACCGTCGTCGTGTCTCGCTAGCAACTGGCTTAGATGTCTCTAAGCCCTGATGCAGCGGGTGCTTATTCGTAGATTTTATTATTGCCGCTCCCTTCGGTCACTGCCCCGCATTCGCGGAGCCAGTCTCCTTTCAGTCGGCTCGCTGGTCAAAATCGGCGTATCTGACACAGATCCGAGAAGAGCCTAAAAAAGTAGATAGGCCGGCATTGCCGGTTTCCAAGGCTTGCCACTCCCTTCGGTCGTTGCCGCACGTTCGTGCGGCCTCTCTCCCGTTGGTCGAGTGGAAAACTAAAAGGGCGGGGAAGTCGCTCTGAATTGCGCTTGACCGTTCTTCGGTAAAGAAGCCATGATGAACGCCTTATTAACAATTTCATCCTTTTTACAACCAAACAGGAATGTTGACCATGCTGAACCGTCTATTAGGCCTTTTTTCCAGTGATATTGGTATCGATCTGGGCACCGCCAATACGCTCGTGTATGTCCGCGATCGCGGAATCGTTTTGCGCGAGCCGTCGGTGGTGGCTGTGCAAGCGGGGACGAATCGCGTATTGGCCGTCGGGGATGAGGCCAAACGGATGCTGGGCCGTACGCCGGGCAGCATTGTTGCCATCCGCCCTCTAAAGGCAGGGGTGATTGCAGATTTTGAAATTACCGAAGCGATGCTTCGATATTTTATGCAGAAAGCACACAACCGTAAGCGCATGGTGCGCCCCCGTGTTGTGATTGCGGTACCCAGTGGTATCACAGAAGTGGAAAAGCGCGCGGTGAAGGATTCCGCAATGCATGCGGGCGCGCGCGATGTTTTTTTAATTGAAGAACCGATGGCTGCTGCGATCGGTGTTGGACTGCCGGTTCAGGAACCGGCCGGCAATATGATTGTCGATGTCGGCGGAGGAACCACGGAAGTGGCACTGATTTCTCTGGCGGGTATTGTCTACAGTCGCAGCGTACGCGTCGGAGGAGACGAAATGGACGAGGCAATCGTCCAGTATCTGAAACGGGAATATAATTTGCTCATTGGAGAACGGACCGCAGAAGAAGTGAAGATTACAATTGGTTCGGCCATTCCGACGGGTGAAGAGATTACAATGGAAGTGAAGGGTCGCGACCAGGTCGCCGGCCTTCCGAAAACACTACAGATCAGTTCAGAAGAGGTTCGCGGCGCACTCAAAGAGCCCGTGGCTGCAATTGTGGATGCGGTTCGTATTACGCTCGATCGTTGCTTGCCTGAACTCTCTGCCGACCTCGTGGATCGGGGCATGGTTCTCGCCGGTGGCGGGGCGCTGTTGCGCGGTCTGGATAGGCACCTTGCTGAAAACACCGGCTTGCCGGTGCATGTGGCCGACGATCCGCTGAGCGCGGTGGCCGAAGGCACCGGTGTGGTTCTGCACGAGATCAACTTCCTTCGCAAACTTTCCGAAGCCCGCGCGCGCTAGTCGCGCCGGAGCCTTCCGTTTCAGATTCGTTCCTCCGGGTTCCAGAAGGACCGGAACGGGTCTATGTTTAGAGAGAAAATAATTTGGAAATGGGGAGCCGCCGCCGTGGCGCTGCTGCTTCTCTTTAGCTTACCGGGCGGTTGTACCGCCCGCGTCAAAGGTGTTTTTAAGAACCTTCTCATACCGGTTCAGGGATTTTTCCTTCGAAGCGGAAGCAGTCTAAAGGCAGGGCTCGACAGTGTGCGCGGCTTTGGCGGACTGGCTGAAGAAAACCATCGCCTGAATCAGGGCATCGTTTCGCTGCAAACCAAAAATCGGTTGAACGAAAATCTGGCCGCTGAAAATCTTCGCTTGCGGACATTGCTTGAATTTCGAAATCAGCAGTCCATTGAGCTGATTCCTGCGCAGGTGGTGACACGAAGTATTAGTGGTTGGTGGCAAAGCGTTGGACTCGGGAAGGGGTTGAGATCCGGGATTCAACCCAACCGGGCGGTGATTTCTCCTGACGGGCTCGTTGGGCGAACCGCTGACGTCTCGGCCTGGACCGCGGATGTTCTGCTGGTTTCCGATCCGGCCTGCAAAGTTTCTGCCCGCATCAGCCGAACCGGCTCGTTCGGCCTGGTGGTGGGCCGCGGCGTGAATCTGAAAGGACACCCGGTCGCCCGAATGCAGTTTATCCACAAAGATACGCCCGTGCGGGTAGGCGACGAGGTGGTCACCTCCGGGCTGGGCGGAATTTTCCCTCGCGATATTTTAATCGGGCGAATTGAAGAAATTCATATCGAAGAAACAGGTCTCTACCAAGTGGCCGATGTTCTCCCGCAGGCTGTGATTAATCTGACCGATGTCGTTTTTGTGACGACCCCCGACGGCGGAAGCAACGCGAAGACGGACGGTGCCGAATGAGCAGTCTTCTCATCATCTTGCTTCTGCTGATTGGCGCTTCGCTGCAAACCCTTTTAGCCGCGCCCGTTGTTCTGGGGTTAGCGGGCGGGCCCATTTTATTGGGTCTGACCCTTTGCATTGCGCTCCGGATCGATCGGCCGCGCGCTTTGCTTACCGGTCTTCTGGCGGGGGTGCTGCATGATGCCTTCTGCCCCGCGCCCCTCGGCGTTTCGATTCCATTTTTCCTGTTGATTGCTTTAGGCGTACACGCTCTTCGTGAGGAGGTCTTTGGCGACCAAATCATCACCTATGCCGTACTCGGTCTTTTGGGCGCATTGTCAAAAACACTCTACTTCACCCTTGTTTTATCGGTGGCGGGTTTGCGGCCGTTCGGCATAGCCCCGTTGGCCGTTCATCTGCTTGGAAACGGCCTTCTCGGACTCGTTGCAACGCCGCTCATTTTCTTGCTGATTTCCCGGCTCCCGAGCGGGCGGGTCTTTCGTCAGCGCAGGTGGATCGCATGATGAAAATCCGCCGCACAGAGAATTCGTCCGCACTGCGTATCTACGGGGTGCTCCTCCTAATGGGCGTGGGCTTCCTGTTGCTCGCGGGCACGTTATGGCGGCTGCAGGTGGCCAACGTTTCCCAATTTGAAGATCGTCAGAAACTTCAGAGTTTGCGCCGGGTTCGACTCCCCGGCATTCGCGGGAAAATTTACGATCGCAACGGACTGTGTCTGGCTGATAATCGCCCGACCTATTCCATTGCTCTTTTCCCCGAGGAAATCCGTTGCGCGGGATCCTTTTCAAAAACAATTGATCGGGCGGTCGACGTCATGGACGCCGTTGCCAAAATGACCGGACTGACTCCTGTGTTGAGCCGTGACGATATCAAAAAACATATCAACTGGTATCGTCCGCTCCCCCTGATTTTGTGGCGGGATATCAGCCCGCAAGCCATGGCTCGGTTGGCGGAGCAGGGGGTCTCTTTGTCCAGTGTGGATATTTACACGCAGGCCACTCGAAACTATCCTTACAGTCCATACACGTCCCATCTGCTCGGCTATGTTGGCGAACTCGACCCAGACTCTTCGGGCGAGGAACGCTCCGACTACGACCTTCCGGAAATGACGGGCCGGGCGGGCTTCGAAAAACTCTTCGACCCGTTTTTGCGCGGTAAAGCCGGTGTCAAGTTGGTTCAAGTGGACGTCGGAATCTATCATCATGGAGAGCTGGCGCGTCGCGCGCCCTCCGCGGGCGGCGACCTTCAACTTACCCTGGACATGGAAGTTCAACTCCTGGCGCATCAGGCTCTCTCCACCAATCGCGGAGCGGTCGTAGTGCTGGATCCCAATAATGGCGATGTGCTCGCCATGCTCAGCGGGCCCGGCTACGACGCCAATCTGTTTGTCCCAAAACTTCGTTCCAAAGATTGGAACCGGATTCGAAATAACCCAGACAAGCCGCTACTCAACCGCGCCGTGGCCGGTGTTTATTCTCCGGGCAGCACCTTCAAGCCGCTCACAGGGCTTGCCGCATCCACGGTCGATCCCGCCGCCATCTATGCGGTTTATGATAGCCCCGCAACGTTTCAGGTTGGGCGTAGAATCATCCGCACGCGCGGCCACGGAAAAGTCAATATGCGGGAGGCTCTGGAACATTCAGCCAATGTATACTTTTTTAAAACCGCTCTTGAACACGGCTGGGAATCCATTGTTGAACAAGCACTGGCTGTCGGGCTGGGTCGCAAAACCGGTGTCGAAGTCGATTTTGAACGAAGCGGACTGGTTCCTGACGCTGACTGGCAACAGAAAACCGGCCAGGGCGGCTGGACGGACGGCGACACCTGCAACCTGGCCATCGGGCAGGGTTTCCTCGCCACAACGCCTTTGCAAATGGCCATGCTAACCGCCACCATCGCCAACGGCGGAACCCTGTATCGCCCGCGACTCCTGCAAGCTTATCGTGAACCTACTGCCGAGTTTTATACGCCCGCACCGGGGCGGCGCGTGGGGAAAATGAGCTGGTCAGAGGAAGCACTCCATGTCGTGCGTGGCGGAATGCACGATGTCATCATGAACAAAAAAGGAACGGGCCGCAAAGCCGCGGTCAAGGGCCTTACGTTTGCGGGGAAAACCGGCACCGCAGAATACGGCATCAAAAGTGAAGGAAAAAAACATACGTGGATGATCGCCTTCGCTCCGTTTAATGATCCGCAATACGCCGTAGCCTTTTTGATTGAAGACGGGGTTTCCGGAGGGTCGACCGTTGGGCCTCGGATGAAAATTCTGATGCAGGGCCTTTTCGAAAAGATGAAAAGAGAGAGCGGAGATCAGAGGTCGGAAGTCAGAGATCAGGGGTCAAAAGTCAAGGTAGCCGGGTTTTCTTCTCAAGTTTCAAATTTAAAATTTAAAATTTTCACCTCCCCCGGAGGTGTTTCATGATTCAACGAATCCGCCGTTTTGACTGGACGATATTTGGCACCATTCTTGTGCTTCTGGTGCTCAGCTTCCTGTTTATCTATAGCGCGGGCTATCAAACCGGTGAAGGGGCCGGCCGCGGACTGCTTAGCCGTCAAATTGTGTGGGTGACCATTGGTCTGGGGTGCTACGCGGTCGCCGCCGCATTCGATTACCGCAAACTGAAAACCATTCACTGGTGGGTTTATGCGGCAGCCATTCTAGGGCTCTTGCTGGTTTTTCTTTTCCCGGAAAAAAATGGTTCACACCGCTGGATCCCGATGCCCGGTTTTGATTTGCAACCCTCGGAGTTCGCAAAGCTGGCCGTGGTGCTGACTCTGGCCGGATGGCTGGGGAACCCCTCTACATATGTGGATGAACTTCCAACCTTTGGAAAAACCCTTCTGCTGGTGGCGATTCCATTTCTATTGATTTTTGTCGAACCGGATTTGGGAACCGCCATGGTTTTGCTTCCCGTCACTCTAGTCGTTCTCTTCTGCGCAGGCGTTCCCGTTCGTCCGATTTTGTTCCTGATCGGGGCAGGGGGACTGGTTCTGCTGGTGATTGTTGTCTGGTTGCGCTTTTTCCCCGACTCATTCCCGATTTTGGCCGATTACCAGAAAAACCGGATTCTGGTCTACCTGAACGTGGTTCAGGATCCTCTCGGTGCCGGATGGAATAAACTTCAGTCTCAGATTGCAGTGGGGTCTGGCGGATGGCTCGGAAAAGGATATCTTCAGGGAACCCAGAATATTCTCGGTTTTCTCCCAAGAACCGTCGCTCCGACCGACTTCATCTATTCCGTCGTGGCGGAGGAAACCGGCTTTGTGGGTAGCAGCTGCTTGCTGGTTCTCTATTCTGCAATCGTCGTGCGCTGCATGCGCACCGCCGTGAAGGCGCAAGAACTCTTCGGTCGCCTGCTGGCGGCAGGGGTCGGCGCTCTTATTTTCACACATGTATTTATCAATATCGCGATGACAGTGGGTCTCATGCCCATCACGGGACTTCCCCTCCCGCTGATGAGTTATGGCGGTTCGTTCATGGTAACCACCATGGCCGCGCTCGGACTTGTACAAAGCGTCTACCTGCGTCGTCGTATTTAAAAAAAAGAAAGGAGCAATAAACATGCTCAATCCAATCAAAGGAAAATCGAAACAAAACGTTCGAAAGAATAAAGAAATTCTCATCAACATTGAACCGCTCGAAACCCGCGTGGTCGTGTTGGATAATGGCAAACTAGACAACTTCCACATTGAACGCGCCGACGACAACCGAATTGTCGGAAGCATATTTAAAGGAAAAATCCAAAACCTCGAAGACGGCCTGCAGGCTGCCTTCGTGGACATCGGCATGAAGAAGAATGCCTTCATTCATTACTGGGATATGATTCCTGAAGATGCGGTTCGCCTCTCCCAGCAAGAGGGTGGAAATCGTCGCGGCGGAGTAGGGCGCCGACGCAAATTCTCACCCGGCGAAATGTCGAAGAAATTCCCGGTTGGCTCTGAGATCATCATCCAGGTCACCAAAGATGCCATTGGAACCAAAGGTCCGCGCGTGAGTGCCAACCTCAGCGTGCCGGGTCGCTATCTGGTCATGATGCCGGGTATGGGCCTCAAAGGCATTTCCAAAAAGATCGGCGATACCAAAGAGCGTAACCGTCTCAAGAAAATTTTGGCACGGCTGCCCATCCCAAAAGATGTCGGCATCATCGTTCGCACCGCGGGTTCCGGCACTCGGAAAACCAGCTTTGTCCGCGATGCGCGCACTCTGCTCGAAATCTGGAAAGAAATCGACGACGGGATGAAAAACAAGCCTGCGCCGTGTTGTCTGCACAGCGAACCCGGTTTGGCCGAGCGTGTCGTGCGTGACCATCTCACCGAAGATATCGATCGCGTCTATCTCGATGACAAAGAGACCTATGAAAGAGTCCGGAACATGATCGCGAAATACTCCCGCCGCTCGCGTAGCTGGCTGCAGATGTACGCCGGTGAGGATCCAATGTTTGACCATTTCGACGTCGAAAAGAAAATCGAATCCATTTTCCGGCGCAAAGTGTGGCTCAAGTCGGGTGCGTATCTCATCTTCGACGAAACCGAGGCGCTCGTGGCGGTGGATGTGAACACCGGCCGGCACAAAGGCGGTAGAAATGCCGACGAATCGATTCTCGCGGTGAACGTTGAGTCGGCTGAAGAGGTGGCTCGTCAGATGCGCCTGCGTAACATTGGCGGATTGCTTGTGCTCGACTTCATCGACATGAAAACCAAACGCGACCAGAACCTGGTTTATAAAACGCTGCGCGACGCATTGCGTAAAGATAAGGCCCGCACCAACGTGCTTCCCATCTCGCAACTTGGATTGCTGGAAATGACCCGTCAGCGCTTCGAGGAAAGCGTCTACACCTCCACCTATGAGGAATGTGGATATTGTGGTGGCCGCGGCCGCGTGAAATCTCCGCTCACCATGAGCGTTGAGCTTCAGCGTCGGCTCTCTGCCGCACTGCGCAAAAACAAAGGGGCGCACTCCATGAAAATCACCGTCAACCCCAACGTGCTCGAACGCTTGCGGAAGGAAGACGAACAGACGCTCATCGACATGGAGAAAAAATTCCATGGACATCTCACCTTTGTTGCCGATGGCCACTTCCACATGGAAGAGTTCACCATCACCAACGAAGAAACCAACCGCGTCATTTACGCCAGTAGCGACACCGAAAAAACCGAGAAATAGATTCCTGTAATAGGAAGGGAAGGGGCGCTCCAAACGGAGCGCCTTTTTTTTGGGTCTTCCGCAGAATCTGTGGGTGATTTTTTGAATTCATGGGAAAGAATGAGCCTTTTAGAACCCACCCCGGCCTTCCACCTTCGCCAAGGCTCCGGCGGACAAGCCGGCCACCCCTCCCGCGGAGGGGACTGAAAAACATGGAGGAACGATCCCCTCCTTAGAGGGGTGCCGCCTGTCCTGAGCTTGTCGAAGGGGAACGGCGGGGTGGGTTCTCCTTCTTCGGCCGTTTTGCAAACCTGAGAAAAGAGGCTTTTTTTTGATCACTCAGAGAGCCTTTGCCACAAAGTCTCAATCTGACAGATGGCATAGCGCTTGACACAAGCAAGGCCTTTTGTTACAGTTGTGACAATTAGGAGATCGTATGAGTGCTACAGCTACAATTAGACTGCCAGAGGCAATTATTAATAGGGCCCGTATTATCGGGAAGGTTGAACACCGGAAACCCGCACAACAGATTGAGTATTGGATCGATCTGGCCCAATGCGCAATGGATAATCCCGATCTTTCGATTCTTGAGATCAAGGAGACGCTGCAAGCCATGGCGGAAGCAGAGGCGGGGGATGTGTCGGAATATGCGTTTGGATAATGATGAAGAAAATCATCCAGACTAAGACATTTAAGCGAGCCCTGAAAAAAGCTCACCCGAATGAAAAGAAGTCAATTGACCGGGTTGTCCGGAAAATTATGGCATCTCCGGAAAAGGGAGATGCGAAGAAGGGCGATTTGTCGGGAGCGTTTACACAAACCTTCAATACGCACGGGACGCAATTCAGGCTCATGTATCAGTTTGATGAACAAACGTTAACCTTGCTTCGATTCGGGTCGCGAGAGAATTTCTACGGATAAGTCCGAACCTCCGTCTTTTCTTTTGTATAAAACCAGTTCTGTGTTTTTCTGCGTCATTTTTGTGCTCCTTGTGGCTATTCCCCAAGCGGGGTATCAATTTAACGCAAGTTGAGGTTTGATCACCCCAAGATGTTGTGGTTTCTGCCTACGATTTCTTTATAGGTAGTTGGAGGAGATGCGGCGGCCTGCTGT
>Ga0307929_1001076_pt1 | contig 22810 bp, 23 predicted proteins | sample AceLakmetage1330_FD_203160 | JGI IMG/M metagenome (GOLD analysis project Ga0307929, IMG submission 203160) | Saline water microbial communities from Ace Lake, Antarctica - #1330 | ecosystem: Environmental > Aquatic > Non-marine Saline and Alkaline > Saline | place: Antarctica: Ace Lake...
TTGACCTCCTATTTGTCTGTTAATTGATAATTACTGCTTATCCAGCAATCCTTTATTCGCTTTTTCGCTGGCAATCGGCTTTTTTTCTTTGCTACCAAAAGGATCCTTCTCGCTAAAAGAACTTGGACGCTTCACCGAGGTGCTGAAAGGGCCCTTTTTGGAAAAGAGTGGGTTTCTGTCAACAAGTGAAGCCGGCAATTTCTTGTCTGCACATAGCGGGCTCATTCCATCAATATCACGGAAAAAATAATCCCAATCTTTATATGAGCCACTTATCAGGTAAACTGTTTTCTTCAAAACAATTTGTACTGTGTAAAACCCGGCCCGTTCACTGTTCAAAACATCCAGGGGACTAACCTGGGTGTAGATGGCATTTGTAAGTTGCGGACTAGCCATAGCTGTTTTAAGGGAAATCACGTTTTTACCCGTTCCGAGTTCTGTACTTGCAAAACTCATCAGCGCAAACGATACAAGCGCTGTAATCATAATTAATTTTGTTGTTTTCATGGTAACCTCCTGTTTGTTTAAATTTGGATTAAAGGGTTGTTTTTAATTAAATAAATGAACTGTTTGTTTTTTAAAGCTTATGAAACAAAAGTACACTGCACCTGGGCAAAAACTATGGCAGAAAACGGTGAGGATTTATTTTGGTAGATTCTATTGAAGATGATAAAAACGGCAAAAAAAAGATCCCAAACCTTAGGAATGGGATCTCGTTGCGTTTGTTGATTCAACTAATGTTTGTCAACCAATGGGAGTTTAACTTTTTTAGTTGCTGGCTTTTTACCTTTGTTGCTGAAGGGATTTGATTTACTGAAAGGATTTAGCGGAGGTGACTCGCTAAATTCACTGGGATTTATTCCACCCGGGCCTATAGGGCTAACAGGTTTATCGTTGGCCGCATTTCTGAAATAGATTCTCCATTCGGCAAATGTAGCCTGAACCAGGTACAAGGCTTTCTTTGTCTTCACCTCAACTGTGTGTGTTCCCGAACATTTGCAACGATAGAAAAATGATGCATCGACCTGGCTTTGAATGGCAGCCGCGATTTCGGGATTGGTGATGGCTGTTTTTAGATGAATTACGTTTTTACCCGTTCCGAATCCTGCATTTGCAAAACTCATCAGCGCAAACGATACAAGCGCTGCAATCATAACTAATTTTGTTGTTTTCATGGTAACCTCCTGTTTTTAGAAATTGGATAAATGGGTTGTTTTTAATTAAATAAATGAACTGATTGTTTTTAAAAGCTTACGAAACAAAGGTACTATGAGTCGGTGCTGAAAAGGTGGCAGAAAATGACCAGGAAAAATTTTAGCAGAAAAAAAGCCCGCCAAATATTGACGGGCCGACTGATTTTTAGGATCCAGGGATTAATGGATCAAACCATTTTGCATTCTACCGGCAGTTTTAATTTTCACGGGCAGTGTATTATCCATCAGAAAAAATGACTCCCATTCTTTCTGAGTTCCAAATATCAGGTAAAGGTTATTGTTGTACTTTACCCGGGCAACATAAATTTTGCTGCGCTCCATCAGGACGAGGGCTTCGTCCAATTGTACGTACATTGCCCTTACCAGACCACGCTCATCACACGCTTTATCGATGGAAATTTTAATAGTACGGACCACATTTATTTTATGGTCTGTTGAATAGCCGGCCAGGGCCAACGAAAGAATTGCTGCAATTAAAGCGAATTTTAATGTTTTCATAGTCTCCTCCTGTTAAATTGTGAATGATGGTTAATAGTTAAACTAAATTTGGATTTATATAATCTTAAACTTGATGACACAAAGATATGCCGTGGTTCACGCTTTACACTGGCTGAATTCTACCAGTATTTTTATTGGCTGAATTAATGGGATGGCGATATTGAGCATAAAAAAGGCTACCTCAAAAAGGCAGCCTCTCAAATATTTTTAGTAGTCAGACGGAATCAGTTGGTGTGGGCTGGTCCTATCCCGAAACTTCCCGAAGAAACCCTCAATCTTGACAAGCTAAACAACAAACTCCATTCTTTGCGAGTTCCAAAAATGAGGTATGTGCTGTTCCGGTACTTTACGCGGGCAAAATACAAACCTGGCCTTTCCTCGGACAATAGCTCAGCTACACATACCTGCTGTAATATCTCAGTTTTCATGGATTGCATTGTAACTGCATCTTTGAGCGAAATCTTAATTTTTGCTGTTTGGGCCTCACTAACTACCTGTGTAAAAGTCGTGGCAGCAAACGACATAAATGCGAATACTAAAACTAATCTCATGGCTTTCATAGTAACCTCCTGTTTGTTTAATTATTAATGACTTATTGTTTATTATTTAATTTCCTGAATATGGCCATACACCGACTGCAGGCTTTGCTCTCTTCCAAGTAATCATGTTGAAGAATTGCTTCCACTCCTGGTATTTTCCATAGATTACATAATTGTTACGTCCAAACCTTAGTTTGGCAGCGTACAAACCTCGCTTCTCGACTGCCAAAAATCCCGCATTCAGGTGCATCATCATTTCCGAAGCCAGGGCTTTGTGGTTGAGGGCATGTTCGAGCGAAATTTTAATATCAAGCGTCTTCCTGGTTGCATGTTCGCCTGCAAAAGTTGTGGTAGCAAGTGCTACGATTGTCATGATTAATACTAATCTCATTGTTTTCATGGTAACCTCCTGTTTTGTGTTTATATTTATAAGACTGGGTTTTCGATTGTTTTTGAAATATCTGAGCTCAAATAAATATTCCAAAACTTGATGATACAAAAGTAGGGTGGCAACCAGCCTAAACCGTGACGGAATGTTGCGAGGTTTTTTTTTGGTGGTTTTCAGCGAGAGGGCGAGGGAGAGAGGGTGACGCAGAGACGAAGTGAGGGGTATGAAAACAAAAAAGCCCGGACAACTGTCCGGGCTTTTTATTAAAAAATTTAATTGGCGGATTATTCGGCCACAACTTCAAATTTTACTTCGGCTTTAATTTCCTTGTACAATTTTACTGTAGCGATGTAATTGCCCAATTCTTTAATTGAATCGTCAACATCAATCTTCCTACGGTCAACTTCGTAACCTTTTTGTTTGAGCGATTCAGCAATTTGTATCGCATTCACCGAGCCAAAGATTTTTCCTGAAGTACCAGCTTTGGCGCCAATTTTCAGTTCAACCTTTCCGAGCAACTTGGCTGAAGTTTCAGCTTCCGAACGCAATTTTTCCTCTTTAAAGGACTTTTGCTTTTGCACTTCGGCAAGCACTTTTTTGTTGGTTTCGGTGGCAAGCAGTGCTTTACCTTTTGGGATAAGATAGTTCCTGGCAAAGCCATTCTTTACCTTTACTATGTCGTTCTCGTAACCGAGATTCTCTATATCTTGTTTTAAAATAACTTCCATAATTCTTCCTCCTATTTTAATAAGTCAGCAACGTAAGGCATTAGCGAAAGATGTCGGGCGCGTTTGATAGCCTGGGCAACTTTCTTTTGATATTTAGTAGATGTACCGGTAATTCGGCGTGGAAGAATTTTCCCCTGCTCGTTTACAAACTTCAAAAGGAAAGATGCATCCTTGTAATCAATATATTTAATGCCGGATTTCTTAAATCGGCAATATTTTTTCTTTTTTACGTCAACCGCAATTGGGGTGAGGTATTTAATATCTGAATTCTGTTGTGCCATTGTTCAATTTTTTAAAGGTTCGAAAATGATTATTTGGTCTCCTCTTTAGCATCTGCCTTAACTTTTGCACGTTTCTTCTCGTTGTATGCTATTGCATGCTTGTCGAGTTTCACGGTCAAAAAACGAATAATACGCTCATCACGCTTAAAAGCAACTTCCATCTCTGCAATAAATGGACCTTCAGCCCTGTATTCCATGAGGTGATAAAAACCTGTCGATTTTTTCTGGATAGGATACGCCAGCTTACGCATACCCCAAGCTTCCTCATGTACCATTTCTGCACCTTTTTCCTTAACGAATGCCTGGTACTTCTTTACCGCTTCCTTCATCTGATCTTCAGACAAAACGGGAGTTACAATGAAAACGGTTTCATACTGATTTAACATCTTGTAATTGTTTAAGTTATTAATAAATCTTATCTCATTTTTAAAAGTGGGCGCAAAGATAGAAATATTTAATTGAAAACAAAGGGTTTGGGTTGGGATTTTTGAAAGGGATAGGCTGGATGACGGATGATCCCGAAAAGTAGAAAATTTTCAATTTTCATAACTTTTCGAGGATGCACGAAAAACAATGAAATCAGAGATTTCTGGTTTTTCGGCACTGAAGACTGAAGTCAGAAGCTGGAAGTCGGAAGTCGGAAAGCGATAGTCAGCAATGGGCAGTGCAATGTCAATAAGTTAAGATAAAGAGGTGAATTTATGATTGTCGATTAACGATTTTTAATTTAAGATGTTCCAGACTATCACCTAACAAAAAATCTCCCTATCTTTGGGATGCCTCTGGTCAAAAAATCATCATTCGTTAATCATCAATCGGAAATAAAACGCTTAACTTATTGACATTGGACTGAGGACTGAGAACCAAAAACTGAAGACTGAAGACTGATGACCGAGAACCAGTGTTGGATGTTAAGTTAGAAGGTGATAGTCAGCAATGGGCAGTGGGATGAAGTTGTGAAGTGACAATTGCGAGTTCGAAGCTTTTTGATCAGCTTATTAGATGTTTTTGCTTTTCATTTTAGGCAGAAGTTTCAACAGCAATTTTCGAACTTCGAACGGATAACAACGATACAGAAAAAGTAGATATCAATACAAAACACAAATATGAAACGCTATCTTGCGAACTCCAAACTTGTTTAACAGTTTACAAACCACTGATGACGGGTGACCGATGACTGAAGTTGGATGACCGACGACCGACGACTGAAAGAAGCCCGAGTGGATGACGGATGATTAATGATGACTGATAAACCAGGGTTTCCATCCCTTCCCGTTGGTCAGGGCTTTAATCCCTTATCTTGACGTTTAACAATTCACGATTAACTTTCAACTTTTTCCCTGTCCTGTTTACCAATCACCGATCACCAATTACCTCAACTACAGAAGTCCAAAGACCGAAGACAGAAGTCGGAATCCAGAAAACAGAAAACATACTGATCACCACTTACCGATTACCAATCACCATTTGCATACCGGTTACCGATCACCATTCACCGATCACCATTCACCGATCACCGATCATTCACCGTTCACCGATCACTGTTCACCGATCATTCACCGTTCACCGTTCACCGTTCACTGTTCACTGATCACCGTTCACCGATCACCGATCACCTCTCCCATAAAGCTCCACACTAAAATCATCTACCAAAATATCGTCCTGCCCCTGGTACCAGAAAAATATTTTGAGCCGGTCGTTAAAATTTGCTATTTCAGGCAAAACGGTTCCAAAGCTTATTTCGCGCCAGTACCCGGCATCATCAGCAGGCATTTCATCTACTGCCATCGACTTAAAATAATAGCCAACATCTGCACTGTCTGCCAGCGAAATTACCAGGTTCATTTCCTTAGATGAACCAGGCTCTGTTTCAAAAATTAGTGCATTTATCCGGGCATAAATATCCTTTTCACCAAATAGCGAACTATCCTGTGTAATCATCAGTGCCGAACTGTATTGCTGGTCAATATTAAGTTTTGAAACCATGCTGCCGCTGTGAGCAAGCTCTACCCCTACCCTGCCACTTGTTACCCATTGCTGCTCTTCCTTTTCAAAATCATTTTTCCAACTTCGGATAGGGGTTTCCATATTGGTTTTGTAAGGAGGAATATCTTCAAGCCCGTTAAATATGTAGCGGTATTCCTGACCAGTCCGCAAAAAAACCATCGCATACTTTTCACGGTCCATCGCATATGGATGAACAATGCCCCGGCTATATTGCCAGTTTTGAAAAATATTTAGCCCAAGCAAAAGCAAACTTAATCCTATCATCGCCTTTATCAGCCATCTTTTCCCGGTTATCCATTGAAATAGAAAAGCAAGCAACAAGGCAAACAAAGGATAAATATCAATGAACACACGTTGGCCAAAGCTATCACCATAATACCAGTTCCACCACGACGAAACCACCCAAATATACAGCAACAGAAAAACAAGCGCAGAAACACCTCTGATCCTATTGATACCCCAAAGTTGAACCAGGCCAAAAAAGGCCATAAGACATAAAGGTGTATAAATAAATAATCCCTTTTTAAAGCTAAAAAGTACCTTGAAAATTTGTGGATTTGAAAAATAAAAGCCCTCGCCGCCATAACTCCACAACAGCCAATGCCCGGTTTGTACATACCACCATATAGGCTGGATTGAAAGTAAAAGAATTCCAACCACAAGGAATACATAAGACCATCCGGAGCGGATGAATAATTTTACTGAATGAATGAAACTTCGATAATCGGGCGCGAGCATTGGCAATAGCAACACAACAATTGCATTAAGCGGCCTGATGAGCACCACTAACGCCAGGAACAATACGCTCATCAAGACATCACGCTTGCCCTGGTATTTGAAATACCCGGCCGAAAAAAACATAAAACCGGCAACAACAGCAAACGAATAAACATGTGACATGGCAGGCGCTGCCACAGTATAAACCAGTAGGTTGGTAGCAAACAAAATCAATATCAATACGAGACTGATTATCCAATTTTGAAAGCGATAAAGTTTAAGTAGTTTCTGGAGAAATACCAGCCCTATAAAAAGATAAAATAAAGCCGATAAACTGGCCATGAATTGATAAATACTACTGAATCCATCGGGTGGCACACCGGTAGCAAGGCTGATAATTGTTCCAATCAAAAAAAATGGGGCCATCATCAAGGCGACCCCTATAAAATATTTATTCACTGGTTCCCCATCTACATCAACAATAAAATTGGCTGCCTGCACAGACGGATAAACTTCCTTTTCGCGTTGAATTATACTGTCGAAACCAATTTCAGAATAAACAAATACAGAGGGCAGGTAAGCATAATATCCACGTCCATCGCTGGCAATTACTTCTTTCCAACCTTTATCTTTGGAGCAAATAAAATTCTCCCACAGACTGATGGCCAGCACCACCAAAACCATCATCCAGATAATATTTGCTGGATTGAAAAACCGCGTCTTATTGGGATTTAGTCTTGAAATCATACCAATGTTTAATCACTATTCTCAGGGTTAGGATCAGTTTTACCTTTCCTTTTAATCAGAAAAAACCGATAGATATTCACCACTTTGCTATCGCGGTTAAGCTGTGTCAGTAGCACACCAAGAATCACAATAGCCATTCCGGCAATCTTTCTCATTCCAAATATTTCATCAAGGATAAAATATGAAAATATTGCTGTAAAAACAGGGATCAGGTTTGTGAACAAGTTTGTTTTGCTGATGCCGATTTCGCGGGCTGAAATGGCAAAAAATACAAAGGCCAGTGATGAAGCAAAAATGGCCAGCAATAAAAGTGAAGAAATCAATTCGAAAGTTGGGACTACCTGTATGAAATTCTGGTAATCGAAAACAAAAAATAACGGCAGAAAGAAAATGGCCCCAATCAGGTTTTGAGTAGCGATAATCATAAACGCATCATATTTGGAAGCAAGTTTCTTGAGAAAAATAGAATAAATAACTGCCGAAAAAACCGCCATGGATAACCAGACAATACCTTCGGGTGAAGCACCCAGGGAATAATCGCGGTTTACCAGCATAAACAATACCCCGAAAAACGAAATGACCAAACCAAAGATATTAAGTTTCGTTAATCGCTCCTTCAGGATAAAATAGGCCACAATAGGCGTGAAGACAGGAATAGTAGCAATAATAACCGCTGTAACCGTGGGAGACGAATTCTTTAGGCCGTAGTTTTCGCCCAGGAAATAAAGGAAAGGATTAAACAGCGCCGACAATAAGAACAGTTTATAATCCTCGCGTTTTATTTTCTGCAAGTGCCTGAACAACCACAAACCAAGAAACATGATGGCCGATGAGATGATCAACCTTAAGAGCACTGTGGTAATGGGATCGTAATAATTTAATACAATTTTCGACCACACAAAACTCATCCCCCAAAACAACATCGAGAGGACGACCAGGATATAGGTATAAACCGGCTTCAGTTTCAATCTTAATAAATTTATTGGGTGTGCAGATTGTATTTACCCAGCATTTTATTCCATTCGGGAGATTCGATAACACCGATTAAGGTTGGATCAATGGCATCTAATAGGTTGATGTTTGTTGACGAAAAACTAAAGTAAATCGAATTGACCCCGCTGGGGATAATGTCAGCATCCTGGTGAAGTCCTTTCGAATTGATCAAGTATGACAACAATGGACTGTCGTAGATCACTGCCTCAATTTTCTTTTCATTTAGCTCATTAATGGCTATCTCAAGTGTTTCGTAGGCAAAATATTCAATCCTGCGATCGGTCAAAAATTCAGCGGTACTCGAATTTTTGACTGTACCAACTTTTACATTATGTAAATCTTCAACCGTTGATATTGCACTTTGCAACTTATTGTAGGTTAACGCGGCCGAAATACTTGCCGTAAATCCCGAAATAATAATTACCGCCGTGAACATCCATATTATCGAAATAATCCTTCCCAGCCCTGTCTTGGGAGCTTTGTCACCATAGCCCACGGTGGTCATTGTTACTGCCGACCACCAAATGCCATCGCCAATGCCACGCCATCCTTTCTCAAAATGCTGCGGATTTTTTTTGCGTTCGACAAGCCATAAAATAAAACCAAAAATAAAAATGATAATGAACAACAAAAACACAACCTCAAAGAATTGTCTCGAGAAGAATTTCTTTAAAAAGCTAAACACCGGTGAAGCATCGCTTACAACCACGGCAATGCCCACGCTTGAAATAAAAAATGGTTGGGTAAAGCTAAACTTCTTTAACCGTTCACTGGTCACGGTAAGGGGATTTATCGATAAGTCCACTTCAGTGGTGGAAATGGCCTCAATTAAGTCGCTCAAAGTTTGATAGTTCTTGTATTTATACCTGTAACCATGTTCAAGGGCAATCTGCTCCCAAATATCAATGCTCAACCCGGTATATTGCCCATCCTCATGAATAATAAATGGTGGAGATTCGTAAATCCCGATGGTTAATACTGGCTGCTCTTGACTCTTCGATTGCCCGAATGCCGGCATTGATACAGAACCTATCAAAATAAAAAATGCAAGTAGATAATTATAAAACCTCATTGTACTAACTTTTTTGGTCGGCAAAAATAGCTGATTTATTTAAGATGTATGCATCCCGAATTCCAATACGAATAATTCCGCTATGAAACGGGCCAGTTGCAATATTGCTTATTTTTGTCAACTCCAACAAAACACTGTAATTATGCATCAACAAAAAAGCCAAATTCATTTAGCAGCTGAGCTCATTTATAACTCAAAGCACCTGGTAGCATTTACCGGGGCTGGCATCTCTGTCGAAAGTGGAATCCCACCCTTCAGGGGCAGCGAAGGGCTTTGGAGTAAATACGATCCGCAGGTACTTGAACTTGATTACTTCCATCAAAACCCAAAGGAATCATGGGAAGTCATCAAGGAGATTTTCTACGACTTTTTTGGGAAGGCCAAACCTAACGCCGCTCATCTTGCCCTGGCTAAGTTGGAAGAGATGGGTTTGTTGAAATGTGTGATCACCCAGAATATCGATAACTTGCATCAGGCTGCCGGAAACACGGTGGTGCACGAATTTCATGGCAATTCACAAAAACTTATTTGCACCTCATGTGCAAAACATTACGTGGTGGCTGATTTAAACTTTGATGCTTTACCACCACTTTGTGTAGATTGCAAGAGCCTTATCAAACCCGACTTTATTTTCTTTGGCGAAGGCATTCCACAGGTTGCGCACAACGCATCCCTAAAAGCTGCCGAAGAGGCCGATGTATTGCTCATTATTGGATCAACAGGAGAAGTGGTGCCAGCCAATCAAATTCCAATCCTTGCAAAACAAACCGGTACCAAAGTGATTGAAGTAAACCCCGAATCATCGCGATATACCGATTTTGTTACAGATATTCACTTGAAGGGAAAAGCAGGTAAGGTGATGACGGAGCTTTTGAAGGAGATTGAAGGAATGGAGTGATGGGGAGACGGAGAGACGGAGTGAAGATTCAAAAATTCAAAGATTCAAAGATTCGATGATTCAAGGATTCAAGGATTCGATGATTCAAAGTCAGGTTTTTGATATGAGATATCAGGAATGGATTAAGGAATATTGAATATCAAATAATGAACATCGAATATTGAAATAAAAGGAAATTGCATGGGTTTTAAGCCCCGACGATAACTGACAGAGTCCGACGTAGGAGTTCCTGTCAGAGTTAGATAGACTAACAGCAAAAGGAAAAATAGAAAATTATTTAAGGATTGAAATTGACTGAAGAAAATCGACACTTTATAATTGAAGAAAATGCAGGAGGGGTCAAAGATTCAAGGATTCAAAGATTCAAAGATTCAAGGATTCAAAGATACAAGGATTCAAGGATTCAAAAATTCAAAGATTCGAAGATTCATTGCTTCGCCCCGCCCGCAATTAACCTACTTACTAAATAGATTTTGAATAGAATCATATACTGTCACTAACTGGCTTCTTATTAAGAATAATAACACATGAATAAAATCAATTTAACAAAAATGCCCGGCACACTGATCATCCTAATGATCCTCTGTTTCGCCATCAACCTGAATGCACAAAAGAATCCCTACAAAAAGCAGGTCAAAGAACTCAATAAGTATTACGAAGAGGCTCGGTATAACTGGGAAGTTCCCGGTTTGGCAATCGGGATTATTAAAGACGGACAGGTGATTTTAGCAGAAGGTTACGGCCATCTGGATGTGCGCAAAGACGGCCCTGTAAACAGCAAAACTATGTTCCCCATAGCTTCCAACACCAAGGCTTTTACTGCAGCAGCGCTGGCCATTTTGGTTGATGAAGGCAAAATTTCGTGGCAGGATAAAGTCACCGACCACATTCCCTGGTTCCGACTTTATGATCCGTATGTAAGTGAAAACATGACCATACGAGATTTGCTGTGCCACCGCAGCGGATTGGCAACTTTCAGCGGCGACTTGCTTTGGTATGGCACCGATTACGACAGGGAAGAAATTATCCGCCGGGCAAGATACCTGGAGCCTGTTTATGGCTTTCGTGAACAATTTGGTTACTCTAACATAATGTACCTCACCGCCGGCGAAATAATCCCCACGGTTACCGGAAATAGCTGGGACGAATATATTGAAAAACAATTCTTTAATAAGCTTGACATGGAACGAACCATAACGACAACTACTGACCTTGAAAAATTCAGTAATGTTGCCACACCACACACCGACTTTGAAGGTGAGGTGATCGCCATCGAATACCTGAATTGGGACAATATTGCTCCTGCCGGCGCAATCATTTCCTGTGTTGATGATGTACTCAAATGGTTGGATTTGCAACTCAATCATGGGATTTACCATGGCGACACCATCTTCACTGCAAGACGAAGCAAAGAAATGTGGTCGCAAAATACTGTTTTGGGTGTAAGTAGTTTTGTTGAAGAAAATTACCCGGGTATGTTTTTTAGATCGTATGGCCTGGGTTGGGGATTGAGCAACTACAAAGGCCGCAAAGTTGTTGCCCACAGTGGTGGATATGATGGAATGATCTCGTACACATGCATGGTCCCGGAAGAAAATCTTGGATTTGTGATCCTGACCAACAAAAATTCCAGCCTGTACAACCCACTTGCCTACAAAACGCTGGATGTATTTTTGGAAGGGGAAGAAAAGGATTGGAGCGAGTTTATACTCGGTTTAATTGAAGATGGAAAAGAACGGCAGGAGGATGCAGAAGAAGAAAGGGAAGAAAGAAGGATAGAAAGGACTTCCCCCTCGCTATACCTTGAAAACTACACCGGAACTTATGGGGGAGAACTATATGGTGATGCAATAGTTGAACTAAAAAATAATGAACTTGTAGTTCAGTTGGCCCCGGCAAAAAAATTTAAAGGAACATTAAAACACTGGCACTACGATACTTTTGAGATTATTTTTGAAGCGTTCCCTTCCCTCCCACCCGGATTCTGCACTTTTATCCTTGATGCATACGGCAGAGCTACAGAAATGAAGATTGATGTCCCTAACCCTGATTTTGATTTTACAGAATTGGAGTTTCTGAAGAAGGAATAAGATCAATTTGGAAATTTGATGATTTGATGATGTGATGATGTGATGATTTGATGATTTGGAAATTTGATGATGTGAAAATTGAATAGATTAAAACTAAACAAAAACATATTTTTATTGATAGACCTTTCAAACAAACATCTAATGGTGATAAAAAAATATTTTGTAATTATTTAGGTGGATGGCTTATTTGCCAAATTCTTATGACCCCAACCCCGCCCCTTCCCCTCAAGGGGAAGGGAGACCAGCCGCACAAGCGACTGCAGTAGCCGGTGCAGTGGTATCCTCCCCCTATCTCGAGGGGGAGCCAGCCTTGCCGGCTAGGCAGGTTAGAGGGGGTCTATGATTGGAGTTGAAAGTAGCAGCTAACCAATTACAATATTTTTAGTAAAACCTGGTGTCAAAAATCAAACATTTATATTTTTGCACATCTAACATCAAAGATCGGTTAATCATCAATCGAAAATCAATATTATGATATTTTTTGATCAGAATTGAATTAAAAACGATAGTAGCTCAGTGCCGTCCATTCGGACGGGCATCCTCGAAAAATTATCAAAATCAAAGATTTTGGAATTTTCGGGATTGGTAGAGCATCCCGAAAAACAATCGGGAGGGCCGTGGACCCTTTACCATAGGGATGCCTCTGGCAGAGCCCTATTTACCGCTCATTATCGAGCTTGTGAATATAGTTTCAGGCTCTTTTTAATGTTAATTTGGTGTAACCGTAACGGATTAGTTCATATTGCCCCTGCCAGCAAAATAAACCACATATTTTAGTGGAATGAATAAGTCAATTGTAGATTAAGCCCGTAATCATCTGTTGAGGCATCTGACGAGGGGTTGCTATCATAGTTATAATACAATGATAAGCCAATCTTAAAATCATCATTTATAATACTCACCTGTGGGTTTAGGTTAAATGAAACCCTGTACCTGCTATCTCCGGTAAAGTAAGGAAGGAAATCAATATTGGAATTAACCCAAACTTTTGGGGAGGTATATTTATAAACTTTCCACACTACCTGTACTATTCCTGCCAGGTCATCAGCAATTCCACTGTCATCATAAGGGGTTTCACGGGCAACACTCAATCCTGCACCTACATAAAGCCTGTTCCAATTATTATAGGATATATCTTTAAGGCCAACGACACTTAAATCAAGCCTGAGTTTTGTCCCCAATTCAGTATTTTGAGTTGCCCCAACCACAACACCAACTGACCAGGATTTTTTCAACAGTCGTTGCATGCCCAATGCTATATCTGATTTGCTTGAGCTCAATGAATCTCCCTGGTAGGTATTGTTGTCATCCCAGGTTAAACTCAAATAGGATTTTCTCTTTCTATAATCCAGGTTTCCCGAAAAAACTATTGACCCAACATTACTTCCTTTCGAAAAGTTGGCGCCCAAACTAAAATTCCCACTTGAGCGCATCCAGAAGTTTCTTTTGATGGGATAGACCTCAACAATATCATCAACGTTTATCAATTCCCTGCCATCTGTTTTTACGATGTAAACTTTTCGGTCAACACTAGAAGTATCAAATGAGCCAAAATAAATAAGCCCATTCTTCATTTTAATTTCAAACAGTTTCGTGGATTTAATGGTATTGATTTTAACTTCTTCAAAGCTAATGGTTCCCATGCCGTCCATTTTCCATGTGGCGACACCGTAAACCATTTTTTTTAAATCACCGGTAAGCACATTCCCATTGATATGATAAACAGTATCTATCTTTTGAGAAAAACCTTTGCTATGCAAAATGAAAAATGCAAGAAAAATAAGAATGCTATGTAAATAGAATCTTTTCAACAAATTTGGCACGATCATTATTTTTTACCTGCTGCAGCTTTCTCAGCCCTCATCTTTTCTGCTTTCTTTTTTCCGATTGGAATAGTAGCCAGAACGTACAGTGATGAGTTATATGCAGGATCAAGGTCAAGATCGTTTTTATAAATATTACTCAAGCCAGCGTAATACCAAACGCCGAGTTTCCAACCCAAGTCTCCTTTCGACTTGTAACCAATACCGCCATCAACACCTCCATCAAACCATTTGTATAATCCATTGTTGCGAACCTTTTCCACAGCATCATAGTAGAGTGTGTGATCGCTTACATCTGCATTGTAAATATCATGCGTTTTAAATACCAGGCCTATCTGGGCACCGGCTTCGATGAAGATTCCGGATTTTGTTAAATACCTTATGTTAAGAGGTACATAAAAGGTATTGAATTGTTTTTCTACGTTTCCTTTTGCGACAACAAAGCCATTGTAAACCGAATCATTGATCGGCCGGTTTCCCGGATAGTCAAGAGGAATGTTTGTTCCACCAACATTCGATTTTACATAAACACCGGTAGCAGCATACCATGGTGATTTCTCTTTCAAATGGATATCGAAATAAAACCCCAATTCCCAGTTATTTTGACCCTTTGATTCATTGATTCCACGAAGGTATGAGCGGTTAAAACCGGCATTCATGCCAAATTCAACTTTTCCTGAATTAAGTTTATCACCAAAAATAAGTGATATCAACACCTGCCCCTGCACCAGTTGTATTGAAGAAAACATTATCAAAGCAATTACAGCTATTTTTCGAATTGTTTTTACCATGGTTTTATTTTTTACGCGTTAACTAATTGAATTGCTTAAGGAGGTGATTTATCAAAAAACCTAAACCCGACTAACAGTTTAAACCCATTAGGTATTTTATTTTTCAGATTTAATAGCAGCAAATTACCCCTCATTTTGCTTGTGCAAACAAAGGTGACATTCTTAATCACAGTAAGCAAATTGTTCATGGCCTAATCAATGATTGAAAGCTAAAAATACTTAACAGTAAGTATTCATTTCTTCTGATACTTAATATTAAGTTTTACATTTGTGAAGGATAAGAATTAAAAAAATGACAGTCACATTTAATTCATTCACCTAAGAATACCAGTATGATTGATTACAAGATTTTCTATCGCTTTTATGAAAAGTTTAAGAATCAGGGCTTTCAGGATATTGACCCAAAGGATACCCTTGTGTTGGAGATGGAGGAGAAATTTACTGAGACAGGTCAGTTTTTTCATATCGCTGATTTGATAGAACTAAGAATTCTCTATTTGTGTGGGAGGTGCCATAGCTATTTTGGCGTACAATGCGAAAATATGGATCCTTCGGTATATTTCGAAAATACACACTTTGAAGATCAGAAGCGCCATGCACTGGGCAGATCGAAGGTATTTAAAATGGGGGGAGATATGCTTCATGACAAAACGGAAAACTGGTATCTTTCAACGACCTTCAAAACAAAAACAAGTTCGGGAGAATATCGGGACTTACTCTACCAAATGTGCCTGATTTACACGGAAACGCCACACAAAACAGTACATTCATTTCAGGTTAATACAGACGTAACAGATTTAGTTAAAGATTTGCATGGTAGTCATTATTATGTTGGACATGACAAATCCTATTTCCGTTACCCGGACGAAAAGCTTTTAACAACCGGACATGTGTTCTCAAAACGTGAATTCGAAATAATAAAAGCCATCGCCAGAGGTTTGGAAAGTCAGGAAATCGCTAATGAATTATTCCTGAGTGTGCATACTGTAAATACCCACCGCCGGAATATCCTTACTAAAACCGGTAAGCGAACAACACACGAGCTCGTCCTTGAAATGCAGGAGCGAGGCTTGATATAAGCCTTACAGGAGTGATGGCATTGTAAAAATTAAGATCAGGGAAACGACGAATATCAGGGAAGCAACTCCAAGTAGGCTTTTTTGGCTCATCCCAGATTCGGCCACGCCAACCATACCACTAAAAAACAATACCATCGACACCAGGAGAGACAACAGGACATAATTATCAGAACGGTTGTCCGATACATTGGCAGCTTTTTTAAATTTGGCTGCCTGATCTGCATGTTTTTTTGCTTCCACCAATTCAGGAATTACATATTCTTTCATAACAAAAGGTGATGAAGGAGCATCGGGATTATTGTAGGGATCAAGCGCATTCCATTGCTCAAAAACCTCCTTAAATGATTTTGGAAAACGTTGAAACAGAAAATCAGCAAGTCTGGTATTGCTATCCGAAATAGCAGTTGAGTACTCTAAAAATAACTGCAACTCAGCAGTTTTCCGCTGTGCCCCAGCCACCTCATATTGCAAGCGAAACTGGTTTGCAGCAGTTTCATCGTCAATACGGAAATATTGCTCACCACTCCACTGGCTGGATTGAAAAACGCACCAGGCCGATAAAACCGTAGCTGTCGAAAGCAAAATGGTAGAAACGGTCTCGATCCATTTCTTGTGAGAGTTCTTCTCAAGCAACTTTAGTATGCGATCAAGTTTACCGGTCTCTATTTCATTATTGTCCACAGCATCCTTCTTCATTAATTATGGTACTTGTTTAGCTGTCACTGGTATGAGACAAATCTATCATGTTAGCAATTCAGTTGTGTCATTTATTGTCATAAGCGCTTCGCGCGTCATTTTTTACATTTAATGACTATCAATGACCACTATTGACCATTAATGACATTTAATATAAAAAAGAATTGATTTTTGCAAATCTATCAACCCCTAAACAATTACGGATTGTGCTATTGTTTTTTGGCATGATGCCATTTTACTAAAAACAATGAAAGTGAAAGAATCAGGATTACACCGGGGAAGATCAGAATCTCAATTGAACCTATATCACTTCTGGCCAGGTGTGTGATACAAAAGATCACCAGGGTTACCAGTATTGTTTCCCACAAAAGGATTTTTAATTCCATTATATTGTTGATCCTTAGCCAGCCTGGCAATTGTTCGCTGGAAACTTTATCGAACAAAAATAAACGGCCTAAACCCAAGCCAAAAATCATAAATACAAGAGCGATCATAAAAAAGTCGAGTGCTTCCAGTAAATACTGTCCGGGTGTATTTGTCTCAGATACTGTAAACCCCATCTCAACAAATGCGGCATAGCCATTAAAACTCTTTACAACACCAACTACCAGGAAAACAAGTGAGTTGATCAGTAAAAATATCACTGCAATAACAAAAACATATCGAAAATTAATGAGTGCTTTTATCATAGTATGCTCGCTTTAATTAACTTAATAGGAACATGCGAAAATTTTACTTATTTCTTCTTTTTAAAAAGAGAGGGATCCTTATATCTTTTGTTCAGGAAGATTTTTGCACCCATGTTAATGCCATACATTGTCATGTTTAAGCCGGCAATATTTCCGGTTTTTGTTTCCCCACTGAAGTTTGTACCATAAGCTGTAAAACCTACAGTTAAATCAACCGTGGGCGACACAGTAAAACCTCCGTTGATTACAGCCGTCCATGAAAAATCAGATCCGGCACCAAAGCCACCTACATCAAATCTCATCATGATGGGAACCCTCGGGTGCGGAAAATAAAGCGCGCGTAAACCGAGCACCGGATCCCAAAAAGTGGCCTTCTCCTCCACTGAAGTAGTTTCAGCAATCCCTGATACGTCAATTGTAGTTTTGAAATTATTGTAACGGAACCCCAGGTAAGGGTCGAGGATAAATTTCTTATCCATATAGTTGTGCATACCCACAATAAAGGTAACAATGTTCATTTTGAGTTCGGGCGAGGCAGTAACCTTGTCTCCAGTTTGAAATTCTTTTATCACTTCTTCTGTCCCAAGTTTTGTATAAACCCAGCCCGGTGAAGCAAAGAATTTCCCCTTCGACACCTCAGCATTGACCATAAAGGCCATTTTTAGGTTTTTCAAAATATCAGAATCGGATACATTAAATTCCCTTTCAATAAAGGAGGATTCCATTTCTCCACTTATCCATGGCAGCCAAAGATAGGGAGTGAGTGAAACTTGCCACTTGTCGGGGTCACCGTTTGGGTAATACTCAGCTTCCTGGGCTGATGCATAATCAAAATTTGTCATCATAGAAAGAACTATGAAGCTTATAAACACTGCTCGAAATTTCATTGGCATGACTTTTTATAACTTTTGACAAACTCAATAAAAAACAGCAGGGTTGTTCAATCCCATTTTATCATAACCAAAACTTGCAATAGAATGTTTATGGACTTAACAACCCTGTATGTTAAATGATTTGTTATGTTTTCCTGTTAGAATTTTATCCCAATTCCCGCCATTGCGGTTTGCATAAACCCACCTGAATACCCGCTGTTCGACATCCATGCAAACTCATATTCAGCATTAATAAACACTTTCTCGTTTACAGCATACATAAATCCGGCACCAACACCACCATAAAAACCCCAGTACTGAACTTCACCAGTACTCCCATTTTCATAGGTACTTTCAACCTTTGAATGATGACCACCAATGGCACCTTTTACAAATCCCATGGCCTTATCGCCACCGAAAAAATATTTAGGAGCGTAATACAAAGGGAGAGAAGATAGCTTGTAATCAACATTGGTTGAATCAAGAGCGCCAAAACTCTGTGAAGCCTTCAGGCTAATGTACCCGATAGAAACGCCCTGAGAAAAACCCTGTCCTTTGTTGAATTCGTAAGTGCCATTGATGCGCCAACCTGTAGCCGTTGCATCAGCGTCATCTACCTTGGCCCATGAATAACCACCTGCTATTGAGACCATACTTTCCTGTGAATACACGAACAATGAAATTGTACTTAATAATAAAATTGCAAAAATTCTTTTCATAATTATAAGATTTAATTTTTTTTCAAAATGATTTAAAATAAACCGAACACAATCGGGAACTAATAAACTGATACAATGTAACAAGTTACAAGTTACAGGTTACAGGTTACAGGTTACAGGTTGCAACTTGAAACCTGCAACTTGCAACGGCAAGCAAAATTATCTTAACATCTTAGTGTTAGTTGTTCTCTAAGAAGCTAATGACATGCTAATTAGTTACTCAACCCTTTGAGAATAATCCTGGTTTACTCCATTTATAACTGCATTTTTTGCAGGAAGTGATAAAACATTTGTTGTTGCATGGCTAACTCCTGATTTAAATTTTGCATATTCGATAACTCCTGAAATAGGGTCTTCACCCATAAAACCTGAGAATTCCTTATGCAGGAAGAGTTTTGTGGCAGATTCAACTTTCACAGTTAGTGAATCTCCTTTAGCAAAAACATCACTGCCAGCAGCTGTGATAATACCATTGGCTTCGGTAATTTTGGCTTTATCAAAGAAATCGAGCAATTGGCCTTTTGACATGTAGGTGTATGTAATCATCGTTTCTAAAGCCTTTTCCACATAGTCGATGTTATTCTGAGCTGTGCTTGCCTGTACACGTCCCCTTACTCCTCTTTTTTGCTTCACCGAAGTTGTAGCATCTATATTCTGCATTTGTAGTTCGCCTTTATCATCAAATTTGAATTCTGACAGCGTATTCGCTTTAACTTCTCCGTTAACGGAAACTACTGATGCCTTTTTCCAGATAAAAGCTTTAAGTTGATCGGTGTTGGCCGCATCGGCCTTGCTGACGTCAAGGGCTAGTTGATCTGTGTCTATCTCGGCCTGTGCATAGGATGTTACCATAACACCAATTGCAAATAATGTTAATACTAATTTTCTCATAATTTAAGTTGTTTTTTATTAATTCGATTTTATTTCCATTATCTTACTTCAACAGTCACCTTCGGGATGCTGCCGGTAAACTTTGATTTCTTTTCCGCACCAATCGTTTCAACTACTGGTGTAGCAAGATCGATACCTACATCTGCTGTTTCATCGGCGGAGAAAATCATGGGGTGTGTATGATCAATTCTTCCTTCGCCTACTTTTTCACCATCAACATACAAGGTACCCAAACCACCTTTAGCAAGTCCTCCACCATCATATGCAAAATCGAACTTGATAGAATGTTTACCGGGCTTTAGCTTTTTGGAAGATGCCACTGTAAAGCGCTGCAATCCAATAAAATTATAATCGTAGGCAGGCTTGCCATCAAGCACATATAATGACCAGCCACCAAAACGGCCACCCTGTGCGATAATGGTTCCATTCCCACCATCCTTTGGCACTTCAACTTCGGCAGTTATGGACTTGGATTTATTTTTAATATTGATAAATACATTTTCCGACATTCCTATCATTCCCTCGGAAAGTGTCAGGGATGTGCGCCCGGCCATCAAATCCGGCCGTCCGGCTACCGCTGGATTAATACGTTCAACTGTACGGTCGTCAATAGGAAGAACATTATATTTTTTGGCATCTTCCATGAAGAGTTCCTGCAATTCTTTTAATTTTTCGGGGTGTACTTTGGAAAGATCGTTGACTAAACTAAAGTCATTACGGGTATCATAAAGTTCCCAGATATCTTCAGTCAAATCACGCCTTGGTTTGTGTTCCCAGGGTGCCTTATGTATGGTCCTGGCCAACCAGCCATCCTTGTACATGGCACGGTTACCAAACATTTCGAAATATTGCTGGGTATGTCGATCTTCTGCTGCCTCGTCATCAAAGCTATAAAGCATACTTGTTCCGTTCATCGGAACTTGTTTTACACCATTAACTTCCGTTGGTTCGGGCAGGCCTGCTGCTTCGAGGATTGTTGGTGCTACATCAATCACATGATGGAACTGCTGACGCAATTCATCTTTCGATTTAATTCCCTTTGGCCAATGAACAGTCATACCTACCTTTGTGCCACCAAAGTCATTACACATTTGCTTGGTCCATTTGTAAGGTGTATCGAACATTACTGCCCAGCCACCGGCCATGTGTGGATAAGTTTCGGGGCCTCCCCATTTGTCCATTTTCTTTAACATATCCTCTACCTTCTCCTGTACGCCATTAAAGTAGGTCATTTCGCTGAACATACCATTAGAGCCGCCTTCGGCGCTGGTTCCATTATCGCCGTAAACGAAAAAGATCAAGGTATTATCTAATTGGCCGGTTTCTTCGATTGCATCTACCAAACGGCCAACTTCATAATCAGTCATTTCGATAAAAGCAGCAAATACTTCAACCTGGTGTTTAAAAAGCTTTTTCTGATCATCGTTTAACTTATCCCAATCAGAAATTGCCGATGGCTTGTCGGCCAGGACTGTTCCATCGGGTACAATACCCGCTTTAATCTGACGGTCAAGAATTTCCTCACGCATCTTATCCCATCCCTTTTCAAACTTACCATCCCAACGCTCTATCCAACTTTTCGGGACATGGTGTGGGGCATGTACAGCGCCCGGAGCGTAATAAACAAAAAATGGTTTGTCGGGAGTTAATGCTTTTTGGAATTTAATCCAATTTACAGCCTGGTCGGTCATATCTTCGAGGAAGTGATATTCCTCATCCTCTGGTAGCTCAACAGGAATGGTACCATCGTAAATATAGGGTGCCCACTGGTTGGTTTCGCCACCGAGGAACCCATAGAATTTATCAAACCCTTGTCGTGTTGGCCACCGATCAAACGATCCTGAAACACTGGCTTCCCAGGCAGCAGTCTCATGCCATTTTCCAAATGCAGCAGTGCTATAACCATTCAAACGGAGCATTTCTGCTACCGGAGCTACATCTTCGGGAATTTGCCCGGTGTTGCCCGGAAAAGCTGTTCCGGTTTCAATGATGCCACCCATATTATTTACATGGTGATTTCGTCCACTTTTAATGGCAGCACGGGTTGGCGAACATACCGCTGTAGTGTGAAAGTTGTTATAATAAACACCTTCACTTGCCATCTTATCAAATGTCGGAGTACTTACTGGCCCACCAAATTTACTGGTACCGGCAAAGCCCAAGTCATCAATTAGTACAATTACTACATTGGGAGCATCTTTGGGCGCTTTAACTTCAAAACGTGGCGGCGGGGTTGCATCCTTAACACTCAATTCATCATATTTAGGAGGAGTGGGCTCTTTTAATGGGAGAATAGTACGGTCAGGGGTTCCATCAGCATTAAGGCCTGATCGGTCTGATTTAGAACCATCTCCTATTGAACAGGAAAATATTAAACTTAGTGCCATTAAAAAGGCAAATGGAATGAAATACATTTTAAACTTCTTCATCTTTACAATTTTATATTTATTTGTAATTGACTGATCTTTATTCATTTTAGCTAAACACTAACTTATTCAATTTATCAGGTCAAAATCTGAAACCTTTACTCAACCCTATGATTGCTAAGGTAATGCCAGGAAAAGTAACTTTTGGTTAAAAAACTTGTCAAAATTACTACTTCATAACCTGCTTGTCATACTCAACATTAGGTAATTTTAATGTGACTGTTTCAAATCCATAACTCACTGACAAGATCAATATTATATTTAAATACCAATATTTATATAGCTGTATATCATTCAACTAACTCGCTGTCAAAACAGGAATAGCATCAAATATTACAGATGTTTTATATGTTTAATGTTAACTACCTTGATTCAATCTCTAAACCCAGACGATACTTCAAACATCAACTGGGTCCACGGCAAATTGCATTTTTATTCGAAACAACCAGGGTTTAAGTATGCTTTTAATACCGCTTTAAATATACATCGGCATTTACCATTTATGCATCACAATTTCTCTTTGGCTCATTTTGATGTTAACCCAACTTGGCTGTAACACCACTCTGAAAAAATATTTTGCCCCTATTTTGCCCTATGAAAATTCATAACGCCCACAAAATCAGGTATGCGTTTTTTGGATTGGTGTTTGTAG